>CAACVD010000936.1_pt1 | contig 14033 bp, 18 predicted proteins | sample 2381771 | NCBI WGS metagenome assembly CAACVD01 (sample SAMEA5211965, study PRJEB30684) | marine metagenome | biome: Marine; feature: Epipelagic; material: Water | collected 2015-10-15 | depth 15 m | reverse complement strand
ATTTAGTAATACATTTAGCAGGCCTATCTGGTGTTAGAGATAGTCTTGATAAACCTACTGATTATTGGAAAACAAATGTAATAGGCACACAAAGATTATTTGAACATTACAGAGATGTTAGAATGATATATGCTAGCTCGTCAACAGCACATGAACCATGGAAAAATCCATATGCAATGAGTAAATATAGTATGGAACAATTAAAACATGATAATGCTGTTGGTTTGAGATTTACAACAGTTTATGGTCCAGGCGCTAGAAAAAATATGTTAATACCTAAAATTTTAAATAATGATATTAGTTATTTAAATGTAAATCATATTAGAGATTTTATTCATGTAAATGATATTGTAAGTGCTGTAGAAATTATGATGAATAATACTTTTAGAGGTGTATTAGATGTAGGCACAGGTGTTAGTAATAAGTTAATTGATATTGCAGATTATTTTAAAATAGACTATAAATCGGTAATCGGTGGTGATACAGAGAGATTAGATAATACAGCTGATACATCAATACTAAATAAGTTTGGATGGCGAGCAAAAATTAATTTATATAATTATATTGAGGAAAATAGAAATGTTAACTAAAGAATATATGGACAAAAACTTTATCACAGCACACTTTTGTGATAATGAAAGAACACAAATAGAAATCATCACTAAAACACCTGACGGTAAAGGTATTAATCCTACTATCGTACCTTTTGATAAATCAAATGCATGGTGCAATTTACTTTTTGAATATGTTGACTTGGATACTTTACATGAAAATACATGGAATAAAATTCAAGATGATAGAGACGCTTTTAAAAAAGTAGTATGGGATATTGCAAAACAAGATGGTATCTTACAAGAAGTTGGTAAGAAAAATGCTGAAGATGTATTTGGTATTATAAATGATTTTATTTTTAAATTTGATGATACAAAAACTGAACAATTATTTGCTTTTAAACTAGCATTGTTTGAATTAGATAAAGTTAAAAATGCAGGTAATGATGTTAAATCTCAAATTAGAAAATCAAAAACACCTCAAGAAGCTTTAATGTCTGTATTTTCTATAAAATAATTTTTCCACCACCCATTCCAACCATCTTGAAACATCATATATCTTTGATTAAATAACCATATATTGTAATCAAAATTTTCAGGTTCATATTCGTGACCTTGAATTGTATTACATATATTTTTCCAAGACTTGTGTTCAAAGTTTTCAAAAATATATTGGTCCATACCTCTATAGTATTTTTTTTCTAGTTGAACAACATCTTTTGCAAAGAAGTCATAGATGTGTGATTGGTCTCCGTACCAAGACATGATAGATGAATTGACAGGTGTATGTTTTGCCTCTCTCCACCAACAATGAATTAAATGTAAATCTTTCTGTATTATATCTTCAGGTACTTGACCTTTAATAACTACATCTAAATCAAAATATAAATTTTGACCTTTTGTAAAGTCTCTAAACATTTGTAGTTTATTAAAAACGCCAGTATAACTATCTTTTGTTATTACATTAAATTTATCATACTTTAAACCAGAGTAAGTGTCAATCATATGTTTTAAATTGTTGACATACCACTTACTATATTTCTGTCCTGTACATACACAAATTATATTCATTGCCAATACTCCTTCAACCATGTATCTTTAGCTTCATGTATTGTTGTATTTGGATTTGCAAAGTGAATTAGTTTTAATCTAGGATTAGGCTGGTCCATAATCATATAATCGTCATCAAAAACTTCACCATATTTAATATTATATTTCATGTTTCTGACATTATCCTGTGTCCATTTTCCAATCCATTCACCAGGCATTAGAGTGATTTTTTTACCTTCTCTTTGACAAATATGTTGTACAAAGTTTTGTTCACCATAATATTTGTAATGAACAATACCCTCGTAATAAAAATGTGTTTGCCAATATTCTATGTTTCTTACAAAATTATCCCACACACATTTTAATGAACCAGACTTAAACTTATAAAATCCACCATTTAATCTAGGTGCAAGTCTGTCACCTAAATTCCACCATCTTTCAATAGATATTAATTCTCCTTCTTCTACAGGATAGTTAATCATGTCTGTAATATCTGAAACTACAACTTGGTCAATATCCATTATAATAATATCATCACCAGGATTTTGACCACCAAATAGAGGACTAAAAAAGGCAAGTTTATGCCAATGTAATTTTATATCTCCTGTTTTGTAAATAGGTATTTTTCTATCAGCCTCAACACTCATATTATCTGTTAAACAAACAAATTCAAATGGTACTTTACAATATTTTTTAAGACCTCTATATAAGTTTGTCACATACTTTGGTTCATATTTGCCTTCAAAGTAAACTGTAAATATTCTAATCACTTTCAACTCCATACTTTTGTGAACGCTTGTTTTTTGAACAATAAGTCACACATTGTTTTAATGGTTTACCACTTGTAAAACTATCTTTTAATTCTTTTTTAAACCAAGGCTGAGCAATAATATCAAGTAAGTTATTATTAAATACATTAAACTCTTTATCTTTATATTTTTTCATCAATTCATTTTCAGCAAACTTAACATCATAATTAGGACCGCCTTCTTTATTACTATAATGTGAATTACACAAATAACAACAAGGCAATACTTGTCCATCTGGATTTATAACAATTCTATTTCTCTGAGCCCACACACAAGTAATATCTAACTCATCTCTAGGCACACTTAAATTTTCACTTTTTCTATTACTTAATCTAATAGATGTTTTTAATTTAGTTTTGTCATGTTTTTTTCTATCTGCTTTATCAATCTCTATAACTCTAACAGATTCTTTTTCATTTTCAGTATCTTCATATTTTTTAAAATCTATAAATGGTTGTTCTAAAGTATCAGGTTCTCCCTTTGCATTTACAAAGTTAAAAACAGGACCCTTTAAGAATCTGTTTGTTTCTATTATATAATGATGTATTGAACCATGGTCTCTACACAACTGTTCTATTTCTTTTAAATGTTTTTCATTATGTTTAAAAGCAATTGTTTGAGTTATTATAGTTGCAGGTGTATTACTTAAAACATCCATATTATTAAGAACCTTTTTTAAGAAACTTTTTTGTCTATATCTCTCATGCATTTTTTGGTCTAAACCCTCAACAGCAAATATAACAGATAGATTTTTACCACCTACTTTGCCTAGTTCCCACCAAAACTCCTCATTTCTCAAAGAGCCATTTGTGTTAATAATTATTTTAGCGTCACTATTTGAAGTTCTAATATATCTAACAATTTCTAATAAATCTTTATTTACAATAGGGTCGCCCCATGTTCCGCAAATATTAAACTCTCTTGTTGCTTCACAGACATTTAAGGGGTATGCTTGTTTAAATTGTTCTATAGACCAATCTATGTCTGGTAACCAATCTGCTGTTCCACAACCGTCTGGATTGGTTCTATGACACATAGGACAACCAACATTACATTTGGTTGTTATATCAATAAACAGTTTTAATTCTTTAGGATGCCACATATTCTGCTATCTTTTTATGTCCTTCTTCATTGGGGTGTCCATCATGTTCAGAAATTCTAAATCTAAAATCTCTTGTGTGCAATATATCAGAAAAACATTTACCACCAATATAATCTATTGTAGGAAATCCTTTAAATATATTGTCATCTATTTTATCAATATACGGGTCTGATATAATTTTTTTAGCTGCTGTTTTATTATCTAAAATTGTAGAAAATGGTCTTACAGATTGAAACATTTTTAAATCTATGTTTAAAGATTTGCATGTTTCTTGTAATGAATAAACTAATCTCATAAACATATTAACACTCGCTGACATACTAAAAGCACCGACTTCTTTGATTTCGTCTAAACAGTTTGTATTATACTTGTCATTGTTACTAATATATGTACCATGATACCTTACCCAAGATGTTCTTGTATTATTTTTTGGTTTTAGTGTAAACTTACTTTTTATTATTTTAGAATTGCTAATAAGTCTTCTTTCCATTTGCACCTCATCAGCTTCAAAATCAAATCTATCCCAACCACTCCAAACAACTATTAATTTTTTTGGTTTCATAGTCACAATGGAATCTAAAGCCATAGAAAATATAGAGTAATTGCCGGCACCAGATTCAGATAAATTAATTAAATCTAAATCATAATATTTTGCAACAATTTCAGGCCATAACTCAAATTCTTTTCTATACTGCCATTCTAATTCTGCCGGTTTATCATCAATATATAAAACATAAGGTTCATTATTTTCTAAATGAGTTTTATTTCTCATTTTAGTATAATTCATACAATAACTATCACCTACTACAACTAATTTAGAAGACATAAACACCACTCTTTTCACTAAACCTTATAGCGTCATCAATATCATTTACTATAGGTTCGCCTTTTATATTTAAAGATGTATTTAATAACATAGGACATTTAGTTCTATTATACCATTCTTCTAATATAGGCCTTATAATACTTTTACAATCTTTTTTTACAATTTGTACTCTTGCCGTGCCATCAACATGTGTTACACTAGAATAATCGTGTTTTGCTTTTGCTACAAATTGCATATATTCATTCATAGGTCCTTCAAAATATTCATCAGCGTATTCTTCTAATATGGCAGGTGCAAAAGGTCTAAACTTATCTCTTTTCTTAACTTCATTTACTTTATCTTTTACATCTTTTCTAGGGTCAGCTAATAATGACCTATTACCTAATGCTCTTGGTCCAAACTCTGCTCTGCCATTTGCAACACCCACAATCTCATAATTTAAAAGTGCATTTACAATACCAATAGGATTTTGTGCTCTATCAATATTATGACCAAGATAAGGACCTTGCCAATTTAATTTTTTACCATATAATAATGCAGCTGCACCTAAGGCACTACCTGAATCTCCAGGTGAAGGCATAATCCATATATTTTTGTTTTTAATCTTAGAGTTTGCCACACAGTTTAAAGCACAACCACCCATAAGTATAATGTTTTCTTTAGGACACATATCAACAAGTTCTAATAGTTTCTTTTCAAATAATAATTGAGCAGAAGCGGCTAAATCTTCTTTTCTTTTATATTTTATATCAATACCGAAATGATTATTTTCATATAGATATTTTTCTAAATTGTAAATGGGTTCGCCATATGCAGCCATACCCATTGTAATATATTCTTCTTCATTTGGTTTTAAACCAAGTGCTTTTGTAACGGCAGAGTAAAACAAACCTAGAGAATATGGATATTTCCATGATTTAATTTTAGTCATGTTGTCCCATATTGATATTGTGTCCCATTCACCAATAGCGTCATTGACAATAATATTACAATCATCAAAAGGTGCAGTATAATAACCAGCAGCTGCATGTGTTTGATGGTGACTGTAAGATACATCATATTTTATATTACATTTTTTCCATGACTGACCTGAAAACAATCGTCTTAAATTAGTTTTAAAAGGTTTTTCATAATAGGCAACCTTATCATGTTTTTGTATTTGGTCTTTATGAATTCTTTTGTCGCCTTTTATTTTACTATATCTTTCTGAATGAGAAGCATATAATATTTCACCGTCTTTTATATAACATACGGCAGCGTCATGGAATCCTTGTGAAATGCCTTGAATAATCATTAGTAAATATGGTGCTCGTCTTTGTTTTTCTTTCTTTTAATGATGGTGTTCCACCATAGTTTAATATAAAGTTTTATTCTATACCACATAATTTGAATACCCTTTCAAAATTTTTATCTATCACATGTATTAGATACGCTTGTGATATATCTTCATTGTTAGGTGCTAAGTGTCCTGATAATAACATAAAGTGCCATAACGGTTCTATTTTATTATAATCAATGTTATTATATTCTAAATGAAATGTAAAAAATACTTCATTATTTAAAAAGAATTTCTTAGACAGTTCTTCACCAAACATCTTTTCATTTTGTGCTTGTTTTAAAGTGTCTACCTTAAATGAAAAATCTTTAAAAAGTTTTAAACTAGATATAGATTCACTATTGCCAGCTAAGACACCTGTATTAATAATATTCTCTGTGCCTGATATATTCTGTGTCATTAACATAGCTCTTTTTGCCATCATTTTACAATACATACTTTGTTTATCAAACTGAGATACTATAACATCAAATTCACCTTTTTGTCTATTGTATGTGTTTAAATCACCTATTGACCATATATTTTTTTTATTTGCATTTATGGGTAATGCGTTTATTTTATTTAAATCTAAATGTCTAAAAATAGAATAGTCTGTATTAGGCACAACATCAAAATCCAAATAAACCACTTCATCATATTCATTTGCTAACTGTTCAAATAAAAATAGCTTGTAAAAATTTAATATGTCAAAATCTACAGAGGTTTCATTAAAATATTTAATCATATCTTTTTCAAACAATTTAAACATTTCATCTTCAGTAGAAAATATCTTATAATCTGATTCACACTTTTTAGCATACTCCTCTTTTAGATTTTTAAGAACACTAAAATGTTTTTTATATTGTAATTTAGTTCTCAATGATTTAGGAATGCTGTCGCCAGCATAAGCGTTATTATTTTCTAAACGACTATCTTCTATTTCGGTGTATATACTAAAGATTATTCTTTTCATATCTATCCCATGCTACATCAAATTCTTTATTGATACAATGTACAATCTTTACTGTTTTTGGTATGTACCAAATTTTATCAAAGAAAAAATGCCATGATTTATCTAGCCATTGATGTGGTGTATTTGTTGCTTTTAATTTGTAACTAAAAAGTGTTTCATTGTCATAAGCAAACATTTTTCTAATATTTGGCAAATACATACCATCATCTTCTTTTCTTAATTTAGTCATCAAATCTAGTGTGGTCCTAAAATCATCAAAGTATTTAAGTTGTTCAATATGTTCTCTTTTGGCACCGATAATACCTGTATTAATTACATCACATTCAGGATTGTGACCTGTTGCAATTAACATTGCTTGAGCATTGTAATATTTTGCTGTAGGACTTCTATCTGTGTGATTGAGTTTATGTAAAGGTTGATTTCTGGAGTTTACATGCATATTGTTATTATATACACATATACCTTTACTCAAATCCCATGTGTCAAAAAAACTTTCGTTTGTAAGAGGTATCACATCAAAATCTAAATATAATATTTCATCATACTTTTCAGCTAACTCATACATAAGGTATATTTTGTAAAAGTTAACTATTGAATATTCGTTTATTTCTGGATAATTAGTTCTAAAAAAATCATAGTATTTTTTATATTTTTCATCATACTCAAATATTTTGTACTCAACACCAATCTTATCGGCATATTTTTGGTGAGCCTGTTTAAGTTTACTATAATTTTTTTTAAAAAGTGAATTGGTATTAGTTTTTTCAACACCTGTTTTAGGTGCCATGTAAAACTCTCCTGGTGGGATATCAATCCACAAACTGTATATAATTTTCATTCCATCCTGCCATTATAAATAATCATGTAGTATAGGTATTTATATATGTATGAAAGAACGCTTGAGGTGATTGACCAACTTACGACTGATATTACAGTCAAGTCTATTATCAACTCAATAAACAAAAATCAGGTAAAATCTAAACTTTGGTTAGTTGACAAAGCTAGGCCATTTATAGAGATGATTCCAGAACCATCAATTTGTGTAGCTGCAGGTTGGTATGGTCATCTTGCTGGTATGTTAAGAGATTTAACTTATGGTGAAATAGTGAGTTATGACATGGATGAGAGTTGTGAAGTGTTAGGTAAAAAGTTGCAAAAAGGTAAAAACATTACATTTAAGACTAAGACAATGCAAGACTTTGAACCTTGGAATTATAATATTAATGTGTGTACCTCTTGTGAACATATAAATCAAGATGATATAAATTTGTATATTAAAAAAATGAAACCAGGTAGTTTAAAAATTTTACAATCAAATAATTATGTAAAAATAAAAGAACATATTAATTGTAAAAATAACTTAGATGATTTTGTTAATGATTATAAACCACAAAGATTATTATTTAAAGGTAAATTACAATTAGAAGAATATGAAAGATATATGGTAATTTTTACATGAGTCAATTTGTATTAGATAAAGGCAAGAGACAGCCTACAAGAAAAGACGATTTTGCTGAAAAGAATAAATCGTATTGTCCTATGGCATTTAGAGAAATCTATGTTGATAATGCAGGAAGATATAGATTATGTTGTCATGCAAAACAAAGAGAAGATTTAAAAAAATATTCAGATGATGAAACTTTACCTTTTGACTTCTTTAAATCGCCAGAAATGGAAGCTATTCGTAATGATATGTTTCTAGGTAAACCTATAACAGGTTGTGAGACTTGTTATAAAATGGAAGAAAGTACAGGCGGCCATTCATATAGAACGGACAAGTATTTGAGAAAGTATGGTGTTGTTGATGACATTGACAAAATTAATTTAAAGTTAAGAATAAATGGGTCAGCTTGTAATCTTGGTTGTTACATGTGTTTTCCTTATAATTCATCAACAAGAAGAAATGAATTGAAGGCTGTATATGGTGACGCATATAAAAAGATACCTGGTTTTGAAATAGATTTTAAACCAGTAAAGTTTAGTCAATATGAAAAAATCAAACAAAACATTTTAGATAATATTCATTTAGTAGGTTATATGAATATGACTGGTGGTGAACCTTTACAATTGCCAAAACATTGGGAATTAGTTAATGCAATACCTGAAGAACATGCTAAACATATTAAAATTTCTTATGATACTAACTTAACAAAATTAAGGTGGAAAAATCATAGTGTATGGGACTTAGCTGATAAGTTTGAAGAAATTAATTTAGGTGTTTCTTGTGACCATTATGGTGAAAAACTAAAATGGATTAGATACCCTATAGATGTAGAAGAATTTGAATCTAATATTAGTGAAGCTAGAGAGTTAGTAACAAGATTAAACTGTACAGTATCTATTTTAAATATTGAAGATTTATATGAGATGTCTGTTTATTATAGAAGAAAATTTAATGTAGATATTACTTTTCATAATATTGCAAGAGGTCCTGGTTTTTTATCTATTCGTAATTTACCAGACAAATATAAAACAGAATACATGCGTAGATATAGTGAATTAGATTATGTAATTGATGAATTGCAAAAAGACCCCATATCATCAAATCAATTACAAAAAGCATTTAAGTATTGTGACGACTTATCTAAACATAGAAAATTTAATTGGAGAGATTTGTGGCCGAATTTTTTAACTTAAAGAGAGGCCTTAATATAGACATATCATTCAGATGTCCGTTAGAATGTTATGCTTGTGATAGACAAAGAGGTTATAGAAATAAAGGTTTTAGTGTACCTGGTCAAGATATGACTATTGAACAATTTGAAAAGATTATACATTGTTTTCATAAAATATCATTTGCAGGAAATTTATCTGACCCTACAGGTAATAAAAAACTAATTGACTTTTTAAAGATATGTTATGAACATAAAAAATCTACACATATAATGACAGCTGCGACACATAGACCTTTTGATTGGTACATAAAAGCATTTGAGGCAAATCCAAAAGCGAGATGGACTTTTGGTATAGATGGATTACCTGAAGAAAGTTGTTTATATAGAATAAATCAAGACGGTGAAAAACTGTTTAACATAATGAAAACTTGTAGAGAAATGGGACTACAAACTAAATGGCAGTATATTATATTTAAATACAATGAAGACCATATTGAACAAGCAAAACAACTTGCAAAAGATATTGATGTTATTTTTGAATTAGTATATTCAGGTAGATTTTCAAGTGTAACTGACCCATATAGGCCAACTAAAAATGAAATTACGACCAGACTGTACTAAACTTGATAAGAAATTTGGATGGTCGGCACAAGGCTATCTTTTACCATGCTGTTGGTGTGATTTGAAATCTACATTTGATGGTAAACAAGGTGCATTATCTGAGTTAGTAAAAGAACATTTACATGTTGATAAAGTAAACAGTATTGATGAAGTATTAGATACGCCTGAATGGAAAAACTTTCATAAAGTAATTACAAATGATAAAATAACAAATGAAACGCCTGAGGTATGCATAAGACATTGTGGTCAAGGCATGAGGTCAATTAGAGTAAAAGAAAATGATTAAACCAGAAAACAACACATATCCTATATTATCAATTCAAACTACTTACAAGTGTAATATGCAATGTGCAAATTGCTATCTAGGTGATATGCTTAATAATGATGATTATGCTGATATAAACATTGACATGTTTAAAAATGCAATTAAAAAACTACCAAAAAGAATTGATATACGATTTATAGGTGCAGAACCTACCATGAACGACAATCTTTTCGAGATGATTAAGATTGTAAAGAAATATAAACATAGGCCTCAAATATTGACAAACGGCCTAAAATTAGGTCAAGAAGACTATGTAATCAAATTAAAAGAATCTGGTTTAAATTTTTTAGGTTTAAGTATGAATGGTGGTTTAGATGATGAAGTGTATAAAAGATTCGATAATGGTAAATATGCAAAACTAAAAACAAGAGCATTAGAATATTGCATTAAACATAAAATTGTGCCACATATTAATATTATACTAGACCCTACAAATTTACATATTATCAAGCCGTTATATGAAAAGATTATTGAGTTTTGTAATAAATACAATAGAAGAATAGGCGTTAGTTTCCCATTGACAATTAGAATAAAATCAATTGCAAAAATGGGCAATTATTTAGATACATATACATTTAATATGAATGAGTTGATGAATATTGCTAAAGATAATTTTGGTAATGATTTACAATTTAATTTTGAAATAGATGGCCTACAAGAAAAAAGTTCATGCATGTATTCTTTTGATACACCAGTTGGTAAAATGGGTGGTAAGATTACAGATTGGACAATAGATGATGACGGCATACCTTTATCTGATAGTCAAAGAAGAGGTATCTTAACTGAAGAAGGAATGATTATGCCATTCTTTGAGTATTATGGAGAAGAAGTTAATGAAAAAAAGAAATGAATTACCTAACTTTTATAAAGTGCCACACATTAATGTGGATACTGAAAAGTTATTGTCATGTTTTAAAGATTTAAATAAAGATGAACATGACCAATTATATTACAAATGCGGTGTACATTACACCAATGATGAATATAAACAAATGTATGTAACTTATCCTACAGGTGATGAAAAAATTAGAGATAGGGCTGATGAAAGATTATACACTAATTTACAAGAAGAATTTAAGGGTACATATGTTGAAGAAGTTTTAAATATGTTTAAATCGCCATATACAAGAACAAGATTGGTTGTTAAAAAACCAGGTGCATACATTTTACCACACATTGATTATGATACAAGTTATAGTGTAAGATATTTTATTACTTTAAAAACTAATCCTTGGAGTTATGTTGCAATAAAAAGAAAAGGTGAAGATATGCCAGAGATTAAACATTTACCGGCAGATGGTACTGCTTACTTTGTAAATGTAGGTCAGTTACACTCTGCTTGGAATTTTGGTAAGGAAGACCATGTAAGTTTAATCGTATCAGTAAATGGACAAGATGATTTAGAAAATGTTGATAGAGAATATAATAAATGATAAAGAGAGAATCTTAAAGTTAACACACGAAGCTAGTAAAGATACTCACAAAAACGCCAGCAATTATAAAAATTTTGAGAAAAGATTAGATAATACTATTGCTTTTCATGTCGCATATTTTGTAGATGTGCCTGTAGCATTTGCAGCTATGTATCAATCACCTAAGTGGCCTTCAAATATAGTTAGAATTTGTGATAGAACATTTTACTTTAAAGAGGCTAGAACAAGTGCAATGTCTTTTTGGAATAACAAAGAGATTAAAGCCACAGCTTCAAAATACTTTATACCCGAACAAACAAAATTAGCATTAAAGAACAACTTAACACCATTTTATTCTATTGAAAAAATTAGTAGAAGAAAAGCATTAATAAGACAAGTAGAGTTAGTCAATCAATATTATGACTTTAAATACTATGTATTACCAGGAATGTATTGGACTTGTAATAGTCCTGTAGGAGACAATGAAAAGTGTTGGCAAAGTGTTGCTACATTAGAAAGTTCTATAACAGATATTAAACTTCCTAGTAAGTCTTTATCTTACTTTATTGACCGTAGGTTTTAGTGACAGTAATGTTGTTAGTTGTATTATGTATAGATTGACTAGATTTAAATGCTTGTATAACTGATTCATCTCCTAGTTCTAAAGACCTAGGCTGATTATCAAAAGTAATCGTGTATCTTTTGGACAAACTATCAATTTCTTCTTCAACTAAAGATGTAATCTTACCGGCTGCTTTATAATCATTAATTAAATTAGTTACTTCAGCGGGCTCAGGATACCAGTCGACCAATGGGTCTTCTTTAGAATATGTGTAAATAATTGTAAAAGCCATAATTGTTCCCTTTCTTCTATTTATATTTGGTAAATATACTGATACCTAATTTATTTTTTATTTGATGTTTAGTAAAATCGCTAGCACAATGCAATCTACAACAATCAAATACAATAGCATTACCTGGTGTCCAATTGTGTGCTGAGTTAAAACTCAAACCCTCTAACCATTTGTCTTTTAAATGTGTTAAATATTTTTCTTTCATAATAGGGTCAAAAGGCTCGTTTGTTTTACCTAATACATCCTTATAGTCATTTACAATTGTGTTATAATATGTTTCTACTTCTTTTTCACCATTAAAAAATTTACTTGGTCCGTCAAGATAAACTTGGTCAAAAAAACATAGATGTGGTTCAGTTTCTCCCTCATACTTTAGTGGTATATTAAATGCTTTGTATATCTTAGGCCATTTTTCTCTATTATCATCATTATGAATAATATGAGGTCTTTCAACATAAAAATACATTCCGTAATATATTTCTGAATCAGGATATAAATTATTAATCTTATCTGTTATTTTTCTCATAACAGGAAATTTATAGTTTGTTATTGCAGAGGTAATAGGACCTGTATTTTTATGTACTTTATTTTCAGCCTTATTAAATATTTCTATTAATTCTTTTATATCGTCTTTATTGATAAAATTTTCTATGTAATAGGTTTCTTCTAACCTATCTAATATAAAATCTTTGTCTTCTTGTGTTCTAGTGTGCATGTTGTAAATTGCTAATTAGTTTTTGAACATTAGTTGATGTAAACGGCACATTAATAATTAGATGTGTACTTTTTTTAGCCCAACTCATAGTTCTGTGAACCTTTTTTGTATTGACATAATAAGGTCTACCATGTTCAATCATCATTTTTTTGTTATCGTGTATCCAATCATAATTCATAGGTTCACAATCTTGTAAGAACACAGCAATTCTAAATGAATCTCTAGGCATAGTTGGATGGTCTCTGTGTGGTACAAAATATCCACCAATACCACTTCTAACTAAGAAAGTTCTACCAAGTGGAGAAAACTCATTTAACAATTCATGCAAACTAGGTAATTTATCATATGCAATTGTGGGTACATTAAAGTCTGCTTCATGCAATCTTTTTCCTGCCTCAACACATGCTTGTGCTAAACTAGGATTATCTTGATGTGTTTTACCAGGAAGATTTGTGATTGCTAAACCTTTTCTATTATTAGGTCTATCTTCTCTAGGTAAATAATCTACCCATTCAGATTCTAATTCTTTAATTTCTTTTTGAAATTGTTTGTAGTTGATTTTAATTTTTAGTGGTTCCCAATCACCAACACTTAATAGTGCTAGTTCATCAGCAACTGTTTCTAAATTAACTTTTGATGTATCGTAGAGAGCAGATTTACCACTTACACCTTTTTTGACTATTACATTATCTACCATTATATACCTCTAAGTTATTTATATGTGATGTATTAAGTTGTCAATGTCAGGTCTTTTATTTCTATTAGGACCTTTTGTTATAGATACATCTACATTACCATAATCAAAACCATGTTTCACGCTGTCTTTAAATACCTCTCTTTGTATTTTATCATCAATTTTATCAAT
>CAACVD010000935.1_pt1 | contig 14055 bp, 7 predicted proteins | sample 2381771 | NCBI WGS metagenome assembly CAACVD01 (sample SAMEA5211965, study PRJEB30684) | marine metagenome | biome: Marine; feature: Epipelagic; material: Water | collected 2015-10-15 | depth 15 m | reverse complement strand
CTAAATGTCAAGAGCTCTAAGTTGAGTAGAGTGGTTAGTAAACAAGCACTAAGAAGTGTAATTCAATCAATAACAAAGTCTAATCCTAATTCATCAGCTTCATTAGCCTCCCTCTTTGTTCTTATAAGTTCATCTCTATCATTTTCTAGAGCAGTAACTTGATGGAATATACTCCTAGCTAATTGCTTTTGGTATCTGCTGTTTATGGATTCACCAAATCTACTTAGTTTAAATTCAGCCTCAGCAGCAACATGATTTAAGAGTCTTGCTTGTTCATTCTCAGTTATGACACCTTGTTGTACTAAATTAGTCGTTGTGTTTACAATTTGATTTACTCTGGCATCAAGTTTTTCTTCTAGTGTAAGTTGTGCACCTTTATCAAGTTCTTTCTTCGCTTGCTGAAAAGCAGACCTATTTTTTCCCATCTCTTCAACAATGCCATCATCTAATAGATTAGCAACCATTTCCTCTACAGCTCTTTCAGAACCAGCACCTAGTAATTGTGCACCACCTTGCATTCCAATACCCATTCCAAAACCAAGGGCAAACTCTTCTGCTCCTTCTGGAGTTAAGGCATGATTTATGTAACCACTAAATCCATCTAATTTTTCTTGCTTAAAGTATCCTTGTAGCTGTTCCTCTATACCCTCTGTAACTCCTACAATACCCACTGATGTGTAACCTCCACCTAGTTTCTTTGGAATTTTCATCCCTTTTAAGCCAGCAAAAGCCATACTAATTTGTAAGGCATCTAATCCAGCAAGACTCATATTCCTGCTATACACTTTGAGGGTGCTTTACAAACTTTAGGTGGTCAAAGAGCTATGGAGCAACACTTCATTGTATGTCATACCTGCCTCCATAAAAGACTCCATAGGTCTAGAAGCAGCAGCACCAAAGATACCTGCTGTTAAAAATGTTCCTATAGTTCCTAACCCTGCTACACCAGCACCATAAGCACCAATAGATGCACCAGCATATCCTAGTGGCAGTAAAGATAAAACAAATGGAATAGTAGAGGCACCCCTATATGCGTACCAATCTGGGTTTAGTAAAGATGAAAAGCCAAAGTCCCCCAAGTCAGGAGAGCCAAATTTTTTCTGTATATTATTTAACTCATCTTGAGTTGTATTAGAAACTACCCTACCAATCATTCTTGATAAATCAGAATCAGCATCCTTCATACCAAGAGCCTTAACACCAAATCCAATAGCGTTGAATGTGTTAGCCCAACCCATCTTGAATGCAGCATTTAGTTTCTCATCATAAGTAAGACGAGAATACTTTTTAGCATCAAGCATTACCTGTTGCTTTCTAAAATTAGCAGCTTGATTTTTATATTCGTTCTTTATTAGTTCTCTTTCTTTGTCAGAGTAGGTAAACTTCTTTTGGAAGTTTGTCATCTTTTCAGCGTACTGATTTTCAAGATTAGAAACAAAAACATCCATCTCTGCTTGGTACATATCAGTAGCTTGCTCTACAGTAATTTCACCACTAGCAATCTGTTTATTTAATTTATCATTAAGCTCTTTCGCTAATTGTGAACCACCAGTATTAATTTGTTGTATAGTTTCCTCAGTGAGTCTTTGTGCTTCATTACCAACCTTTGTTTCTACATAATCACTATAGCTTTCAAATCCTCTTTGTGTTGCAGTAAACTCTAATAGTTGTGGTGGCACAATACCTTTTTGTCTTAGTGCCAGATTAGTAAGTGTATTTATTTTATTAGCAGCATCCTTATTGTTAATTTTATCTCTAACAATAATTTCAGCATTAGCTATCTCATCAAAAGTATAGGGTATAGTTTCAGCTTGGTCTACTTCGATTTCGCCAACCTGTACATTTTCAAGAAATCCAGTGTACCTTCTCTCCATATCATTGAAGAAGGAATTTAATTCTTTGAGGTTAGTGGTAAGTGTGCCTTTATTTTGTAGCTCTATTATTTGATTTGCAAGACCCTCACTCCTATCTTGATAGTTTTCCTTGATAGAATTATGAATGTAATCGAAAGAGGATTCTACTTGCTGTTTTCTAAATTTATTAAAAACAGCTACCCTCCCCTCTGTATCTATTTCTGTCGAAGTCTTTCCTTCAAACTGAGAAGAAATAAGATTAGATAAATCATCAGCGTTAAAAACTGGAACATCTTGTTGTGTGTTATCTTCTACTGAAACAGAAGGTATATCCAAAGATTCTGAAGCATCTCCACCCAGCTCTATAATAGGTTTTTCGTCTTTTTTTTTTAAGTCATCATTTAAATCATTTATTGATGGTAATGAATCATTACTTAAAGACTGATTTAATTCGTCTAGCGTTGGTAAGTTATTATCACTCATTGATTAATTCGTATTTACCTGTTACTGAATTTAGTCTTGCAGGACCTTGTTTTGTTTGTATTATAGGGTTTTGATTTTCATCAACATTGTTATTACCCTGATTTAAGTTGCTAACCAACCTCTCGTATTCGTTAAAGAATTTTGTTTCTCTAGCTGAGGGCTTCCCAAATCTATCATAATTCTGTGTGTTTGCAACAAATACTGTAGCTTCTTTTTTAAGCAACTGTGCTAAATCTACATCTGGATTGTCTTGAAGCAAGTCTTGTAACCTACTCTTCTCAATACCCCTCACTATTCTGTTTGCTCCATACTGCTCTTGTGATGTGAGTCCTGGGATAGGCTCCATTGTTCCAATAGGAGATTGCATTAAGTATCCTTTGTTATCTACATTTCCAATAGCATAGCCACCATCATAAAAAACATATTCTGATAATTCAGTTTCACCAATCACCTGTCTTGTGTCAGGATTCATTACATCAAATGTTGGTGTAGCTATTTTAGAAGCAGACTTGGGAGACTCTATATATTCAACTTTAAAGTTTTGATTATTTAAAGTTATGTCTTGTGGATTTAACTCTAAAGAAACATCACTACCTCCAGAGCCTTGTGCCAATCTAGCTGCTCTATATCTTTTAGTATCAAAGTCTTTCTTAGCGTTTTTAAAGGAGTTGTTGCTTGTCCTGTTGTAAGCATACTCTATTAAAGAGTCATCAAGAGTTCTATCAACTTCTTGCATTATATGTGCAATAGTATTGTCTACTGCTGCACTGCCACCCAATCTATTTTCATTTTCTTTAAGGAATGTAATAAGTTGTGGTATATTATTCTGACCAACAGCACCTTTTTCATATTGCTCGTTGTATATCAAACCTAAGAAACCAGCAGCCATCTGTCTTGTTTCAGCATTAGAATCACCATCATCTGACATAAGATTGTATATGTCACCAACATCTACCATGTTTATATTTAACTCACCCTTAATTCTGCTTATCTCTTGAACCTCCTCAGAAACTAAACTCTGTATTGATTCATCAGCTAAAGCTATTATTTGTGGGTTTTGAAGTATCTGTAACATATCCTCATCACTAAACTGTCCTTTTAGCTTAGTTTTCATTACACTCCTTAACTCTTCTATCTTAGCCAAGCCAGCTTCGTTTGCAGGGTCTTCAGCATCAAGTATATTGTTTTGGTCAATACCTCTTAATATTGTTCCAACATCATTGATGCCTTGGTATGTTTTTTGCTGTCCACTAATTAGTGTAGACCTATAGTAATCTCTACCTGATTGACCTTCTGGAGTATCATTAAAGTTTGCTATAATCTTATTAGGCATATCGTTATTCCTAATTCTTTTACCATTAGCATCAATAGTGTAAGCACCATCATCCATTAACTTCCTAAGATTATCATTGTAATATTTAAGAGTTAAATCGTTTGGCAATCTAAAGTCTCTCATTACAGTATTTAAATCCACATTGTTTAGTGGTGCTGTATTAGGATTAGATAATTGATTGTATAATTGCTTTGCTTCAAACTTATACACATCACCCTTGTCTATATCCTCCCCTATCTTATTAAACATTTCGTAAGAAGATAGTATATCGTTTGATGTTGTCTCTATCTCATTAACCAAAGAAGACACTTCAGTTTTAAGTGTCCTAATCTTTGCCTTATCATATGCTGAAGTATTTTGTATCTCCAACATTTTTTCCTTTATCTCATTTCTTTTTGAAAGAGCATACTCATTTAGGTAACCTGACTTGTATCCTGTAGCCCCAGCCTTTATAAGGTTTTCTCTAGATTTTTGATATTCTGTCTCTAATGCTTTGTATGTAGCCTCTCTGTTTTTGATAGCCTGATTAGTCATATCAGAAAACTGTTTAGCGACAGTACCCATGGTCTGTGCTTGTAGCTTTCCAATATTTATAATTGCCTGAGAAGCAGCAGCACCTTGTTGTGCCAATGACTTAGTTGGGTCTACCTTTGACCTACCTATTGCTACTAATGCTTGTCCTAAACTCATTTTATTGTAGTGATAATGTTGGTGGTGTGTAGTTTTGCAGGTAGTTCATAGTCTGAGAAGTGTCAGGCATAGTAGGTATTGTTGTTGTGCTTGTTGAGCTTGTTGTGCTTGGATTGAATGCACCTGCTTGATACATATTACTAAACACATTACTTAATCCCTGTATCATTGCTTGCGACTGTAGTGAACTTGCTTGTAAGTTGGCAGCATTAAATTGAGATTGATTAGCCATACCTTGTAGTTGCATTGACTGTCCAAATTGAGCTTGTCCTGATGCTGCTCCTGCATAGAAGTTAAACAGTTGTTGTTGCTTAGCAGACTCACTTTGTTGCTCCATAGCTCTTTGACCACCTAAAGTTTGTAAAGCACCCTGATAAGCACCAGATAGTTGTTGCTCCATGGCAGACATTTGTGGTAGAGCTGATATGTATTGTTGCTCTTGCGTTTCCATTTGTTGCTCTGCTAGCTCGCCAATCCTGCTTGCTTGTTGACTCACTACATCTAAGCTACCATAAATATCTCTAGTGCCTGTAGTTCTAGCTAACCTTTGTAAATTTTGCTCTGTTCTTTGAATACCCTCTGTTAACCTTCCCTCAGCATAACCAGTCAATGGTCTAGTCCTTCTATCCTCTAGTAACCTTCTTAACTCATCAACCCTAGATACACCAAGCTCCCTAGACCTAGTGGCTTCTTCCATGGCTGCTAAAAACTCATCTGGAGTTTGATATGTAGGTATGTCAGCAAAAGCCTGTTCAGCCTTCAATCCAAACTCATCAGCTCTATCAAAAGCTTGCTGTTGAAGCTGGAATTGTTGATTCATTTGTTCTCTTTGAAGAGCCTGTGCCTTCTTTTGTTGCTTGTTACCAAAGATGCCACTAAGCACTGTGGTTGCTACTGGTATTAAATACTGAGCTGTTACTGGGTCCATATTGCAAATATACTAAAAATTATTAAAAAATCCTATCTCCCATGCCTACCACTAAAGACATAGCCTAGTCCTGTGGCAAACATATTTACAGCAGATGTTAAGTTGTTTCTTAACTTTACAATCAATGTTTGTGAGCGAATGTCATCACCATTAATTATTCCACCCTTACTGTTTGCGTCTCTATACACTGGTGAATAGTGTACACCTTCTTTTGTTTTGTAATCCTTCAAAAGGTTACTTGTGTCTTGTCCTCTCTCATTCTCCACACTCTCTATAGTCCATGGCTCGTTTCCATCTATTGATATACTTTTAAATATCTTTGTTTGAACAGGTGCTGTGTTAAACACAGGGTGTATCTCACAGTAGTTTTGAAACGATGGATTTTGTGTAAGGTTCACAACCTTGATGTTAGACATTGTAAAAGAATGAGAACCCCTAGCGTAAAAAGAAAATCCTCCTAAAGTAGAGCTGTCTATCTCCATAATAAGATAGTAAAAACCATCTTTAATAATCCTAAAACCTTGAGGTGTACTAGAACCAGAAGCTATCCCAGCATTGCTAGTTCCTTGAAAGTTTGTAATTTCAAACTGCACATATATACTATCACCTGCGTTACCATTTACATCAGTTCTTGCAAACCTAATATCTGTGCTGTCACCTGATGTTCCATCAAACTCTATTGAGTCTTCAGTTAGTGGTGTTGCTGTAACACCTCCAGTAGAACTGGCATAAGAAAAATCTAAAGCACTATTAACATCATTAGAAAATGTACTCATTATAGAATCATAGGAAGCAAAACTATCACTTAAAAAATTATTGTGATTATTAGAGCTAAACATTTTAAATGGTCTACCAGTACCAAAGCTATACAATCCTTGACTAGTATTTACATAGTTTTCTGGAAAAAAAGAGTAAAATGTTGTCCACCTATTTTTTCTTTCACTGAATGCTAATGTCTGTGGCATCGTAAACTTTCTGGGTAGACCTCTTGATGGTTGTAAATCTGCTGCCATTATGATTTGTAGTTTTTATTAATCATTGTTTTTAAAGCATCAGTATCAGTGTCTAAAAATATGTTTGGAGTTGGCTCATATAAAGACTTTAACGCTGAATCAAATGTTAGAATGTATTCATTGTAGTCTGTATTAAACTCTCCATATACATTTACTACAGAGCCTGGTTTTGAGGTTAGCTCTCTAGCTATATCTTTAAAATATTTATGCATTCCATTTTCTGATATTCTAGTTTGACCATCTCTAGACAATCTGATTACAGCACCATTCCTTAAGTCAGTATAATATATAACATTATTAAACTTAGCAACAGACTCAGGGTTTAAGTTCACACCAAAGTCTCCTACATATGGAACAGCACTTGTTAGTGGAGTAGCAGAAACAATTAAATTGCCAGAACCATCTGCTCTCGTAGAAATCTCTTTGCTAACTAGAGCTTTTGTTGTTTTGTTTTCATGTAGTATAATTAAATCAGTATCTCTAGCAATAATTTTTTGAATACTACCATAGTCTTTCTCATAATCAACAAACCCACTCGTAATTCCTAGTGATGGATTTTGTGACTCATAGAATGTATTTAACTGATTTCTTTTAGAGTCTTCTATCATTGGGTCTGAAAACCTAACAGTAGAGTACCTCCACTCTTCTCCCACCTCATCATTTTGTATGTGTGGTCTACCAAGCCCAGAAGTGTACTGAAACTTAGGAACAATGTCGTTAATATGTTGGTCTTGAACATATAATTCATCAACTAAATATTTAGCTTGCACAGAAGAACTTGCTTGATTATAATTTATATGAGCTAAGTCAACACCATTAAGAGTTGGAATAGCTGTTGCATTTCTATGGTCAATAACATGAACCCTGTTTCTAGTGTATGTGTCACCATAACTTCTTTTAGCCATAGCGATAACCCTTTGATTAATATCGTTTGTTGTAAAAACAGGTATTGGATGTTGTGTCATAACAAACCTAGCACCAAAATTACCTCTTGCTGGCACTGTCTTACCATTACTCATCGTGGTGTCAAAGTCTTGGTCGTTTAACTCTCCCATGTGGAACCTGTCTTCTGAATGAGGATTGCCAATTCTAAATGTTTGACCAAACTCATAAAATATTTTATCAGTAGGTGCTATCTCATCTTTAGTTCTATAAATCTCAAACATAGAGTTTTTCTGAAGTGCACTAAAATCTTCATTGTATCCACCAGAAAAAGTTCCATCTTCAAAACTTGTTTTTGAGTGTGGGTGTATTGTTGGACCAGTAAAATATAGATTTTGTTTAAATATGCTAAAGTCTCCAGTAACTCTTAAAAAACTTTGATTATCGTATTCAGCAAGTTCCACAACATCAACAACATCAAACTCTATATACTCTTTGTATAATCCATGACCCCAATACATTGTTACATAGTTAGGATTTACTATATTAACACCAGAACTAGTCTGGTCTGCAACAGCAGAAGTTTCATTAATACCACCACCAGGGTTAGCAGATGGTGCTTGATGAGAAGGGTTACCTGTACTTGTAAATGCTGAACTAGAGAAACCTAATAGATATTTCATGTCATCATTACTACTGCTTGTGTAGTAAGCGTGACCCTGCCTCCAACCATAAAACCTTATCTTATCTCCTTTTCTGTACGAATATGAAAGTATAGGCTCATCTTTACCATTGCTGTAGTATTTATCGTAATTATAAAAGTGCTCTATATTAATATCCATATATTTTATAGAATCTGGATTTGACCTAATACTTAAGCTTTCCCATTCTAATCCACTTGAATCTTCACCATCCTGTGCTTTGTAGAAAAGAAAATGTGGAACTGTTGTATTATCAGTTTGTTTTACTGGACCACCTGTAATTCCTTGAACAAAGTAATCTGTGTTTTCATTCTTAGTAACCACCCATTGATAATGAGTTGCCCACTTTGGTGGCTTATGATTTATTTCCCAAAATATATTTGGTGGCAAAACAGTTCTACCATTTAAGTAAAAACTATTAGTAGTGTTCCCCAATCCACTTGGTGTGTATGTGCTAAATGGGGCTGTTTGACTATTAACAATACTGCTAGTTCCTGACCTTACATATGTAGGAAGTTTGTTGTACCAATCCATATCCACAGTCATAGAGTTTGGACTATCAGGATTAGCGTATGAGTTTACCATAGAAGCCCTTCCTGCTCTATCAAAATAAACTAATCCAAATGTATACCTTCCACCTCTTTTAAATGTAGGCGTGTCTGGGCTTATAATACCATTTCTATCATATATAAATCCACTATCTTCATGACCACTACCCCAGTATGAAGGGTCTGTACTATTAGTTCTATGAGTAGTTTCATCTAGTCCAGTACCTGACTGTATAATTTGAACTCTATTACCTATATATTGATGACCTCCACCATTTAAAGCTGTTGGAGTAAGCGTGTCTCCTTTTGATGCACCAAAATTAAACCAATTATTTGAAGGATTACCCCAACCATTATTTCCTGATGGAGCATCTGTCTCATTAACATATATAGATGGTATACCACTGTATGTGCTTGAGTTTACTTGCCACCTATAGTCTTGCATTAGGTTTACATCAAGCTTCTCATCTGAATCGCCACTCTTGGGTAATGGATTATAGCCTTCTAAGATATTACCATAAGCTATCCTATTGTTGTTAAGGTATTCTTGCGTTCTAGATATTCTTGGCAAAAAATCATATATCCTGTTTGACTCAGCAACATCTATAATTTCCTTTATAGTCTTATCATTCCTAAATATTATATCGTATGTATGAAAGTCGCTTAACCCTAACTCCTCTTTATCTATTTCAACAACCTTGTAAAACTCAGGTGCTGTACCTATCTCCATGTCTCTGGCTACGACAACAATCTTTTTAACAAGCTCTGAGCCAGTCTGCACTGTTACTCTTACAGAGTTTTTCTTCTGATTCGTGCTTATCACAGAGTCAGGAATATATATACTAGTGCTCGTTGTGTCGTACTCTATATCAAAAGCAATATTGTTAATTTCTGCACCTATACCAACCTCTGATTTATATATGTTATTACCTGAATCAGTCATGGTGCAATCATAAACATGCCAATACCTTCTAGCTTCAATACTTAATTTGTCTCCAGAAGCTAAAGTAAAAGATGGATTACTGTAGTCGTATGTAGTGTTGTTAGATGTTGAGTGAAGAATCTGATTAGAGCCACTACTATTTGTAATTGGTATGTAATTTACACCACCTGAATACTGATGCTTTATAAAAAGTTGAACATTAGATTTTTGAGTATTATCAACATCTGCTTGCCCTTCATACTTGTAGTATGAAATTACATGATTTACAGAATGATTTGGGCTTGTAATAAAACCAGTTAGAGAAAATGCGCCAAGAGTGTCGTAATACCTGGTTGTATTAAACGCTTTTGCTTGATTAGCTGGATATGCTCCATCAGGGGTATATAAATTTGGGGTAGTGCTGTTTTCTGTTGTAGTAAAGTGTGTAACCCTTTGAAAGAATTTTGGTGGATGTGAAAATTCACCCCACCTAGCAGTTCCTGCATTATTATTTTGATTTCCACCACTAACTTGATTGTAGAATGGTGAAGCAGTGTGCCTTACAGTAGAGTCTGAGTGAAAACCAGTATCCTCAAATGTTGCAAACTTATCGCCCCATGGGCTAGTATTTCCATCTTCGTCTTGATAAGTTCCATCAAAAAGATAACCATCAACATAACTTAACGCTGGATTTTTAGTGTGGTCTTGGCTGGTGGTATAATTTCCTTGTGGCTCTACATCGTATCTATCATGCGTGCTGTTTGGTATATTATTAAATCCTACAGGAGTAAAATAATTTATTGTATTGTTTAAAGAAACCTCTGTCCAAGAATTGTAACTTGTGCTGTCTTGGATGTCATAAGCACTAGAGGTACTTGCATTGCTACCTCCTAAAGCACCATTTGTATAAGCATTGCTATCTAAGACAAGTTTATGTAGTAAATTGCTTACTGAACCATTTTCAACCTGTGTTGGTGTATATCTGCTAGTCGCTGCATCTGGCTGTAAAAATCTTTTTAACAATCCTTTGTCAGAAATATCATCACCATTATCATCTACAGCACTTATTTTACTTGCAGATAGAGATATGTTTATATCATAATCACCATTAAAAGGAGCAGTATACACCCCATTATTGTAAGAGCCAAGACCCTGTACTTGACCAGCTCCACCAGGAATTATTGTAATCTGTGTGTCTAAGGAAGAGTTAAGAGATGAATGACCAAATGGTGAGTAGCTAATAATATCTCCATTAGCTAAAAACTCTTGAGTATTATCATCAAGATAATCATTAATCATTTCATCAAACTTCTTACCAGTATTTGAATTGTTAAACCTTGGTTGTATTGTGTAGGAGCCAGTACCAGACGCTGAATCAAAATCACCATCTAAAGTTACTATAGATGACACATCACCAAAAAATGTAGCCTTATCGTTTTGTAGTTTTATACCAGATATAGGAGAATAGGGAGAGTTTTCTCCATCATCATAAATCCACTTATATTTAAATTGAAAACCATTCTTATCAACCTTTGTAGATATAGACTGGTCTATGTCATCAAAATATTCTATTAATGGTTCTTTGTATGGAGCATACTTAACAGCATCAAAATACTCTTCAACAATCATTATAGGATTATCTATAAGGGTGTCAATTAATTCATCTACATTTGATGTAGCAGAACCAGTATTTATTCTACTAGAGTATCCATCAGTTAAAGATATTTTTTTTGCTTTTTCAATATTTATTTTTCTTGGTGGATTCCATCCATCAGTAAAATATAATAATTTATCATCAACTAAATCAACATCGTTTATTAATTGTTGCCAATCAAAGTTTAAGACTTTAGACTCTATAAGTAAGTTGACATTATTTGTTTTTAAATCTATCTCATATATACCATGATGGTTTTGAGTTGTGCCAATTTGATAATCAATGTTATATAAAAAGAAAAATATCCTAGAATTTTTAGAATCATAGAAAGAACCAATACACCTGTTTTCCCCATCAGGTAAATCAAAGGTTATTTCAAGAGAACCCTTAGAATTAGATACAGCACCTAGATTACCAGTTTCATCATTACCCACTATACAATTTAAGGCATAACGATAATCGCCTGCCTGTATAATGTGAGGGTCAGAATCCATGTTCATTCCCCCAGAATATGGTCTCTTATCTATATTCATACTTATGACTTAGGTGATTGCTTAAATCCTTTTCTACCTGCGTTTAATGCTTCTTCAATAGTAAATGACATTAACCTAGATTTAGCTAATCTCTTTTGATTATAAAATTCTTTTCTCGCCATCAACTTTTCATTCATGTTGATACCTCTTCTTCTCTGAATACTTTGCCAGTAAATATAAGCCATTAAAGCTTCTACTGCAAATACATTTATCCTAAACTCTCTGTTTTCTATAAAACCAACATCTTCAGGGTCTGTAGTTACAACCTCTTCTCCTAAATCATTTGTCGTAGTTATTGTGTTAGCACCTTTACTTTTTTCTTTTGCAATCATTATAGAGCCATCAGATACATACTCTAATAGTATATCTCCTGAAACATCACTAGAGAAGTATATTGTTCCATTCTCTTTGTCAATTCTATAGTATCCATTTTTATTCTGTCCACCACCTTTACCATATCTTCTACCCAAACTGTTGTAGTCATGTGGACTTGTTTCTAGGTCTATGTTGTTTGTAAGAATACTATTAGATGAACCAGGTGCTCCTGATATAGAATTTTCAAATGTAGTTACAGTAGTTGTTGTTTCAGTTATTCTTTCAACTTTAATATTGTCAACTAAAATATTTTCAACCCCCTGAAAGTTTTTCCAAATAATAGTAGCTGTTCCAGAGCCAGCAATAAATTCTGCTTGTACCTGTGTAAAAACTGTTTCATTAAAACCATCTACTATTTGTACAGAAGTTGGTGGTCCTGGAGCTAAACCAACAATAACAACCCTTATACCAGCATTAGCATTGTCTGGTACAGTCTGTTTCATATCCATAGTGACCCTGTACTTTTCACCTTGAATCAAAGCCTCTGTTAATCCATTAGCAGTGCTAAGTTGGAAAGACGCCCCATTGGTACCCCCAGCATTTATATGACTAATAATTTCAACAGCACCACTTGTTGTTTGAACTGTGTTTGATATTAATCCAGTAGAGTTAGCAAATGTGTAAGGGTTATAACCTGTAGTAGAGCCAGTAGTGTTGCTGTATATCTCTGTAAACTCTTGAGTGGTTACATCTTCTATGGTAGGTGTGTCAGCTTGCTCATACTCAAAAGAGTTTGGTAAACACATTGTTTTATCTTCTGCCATCCAAGCAACCCTTCCATCCTTACACAAACCTATCTTTGTGTAGTTTATATAGTCTAATGGTAGCTCAATAGAATGAGTGTTGGAGTTTACGCTAATCCTTGCAGTTCTTATTTCTTGAAGAATATCAAAGCTTAACTCTTTTAAACCATTCAAACCTAGCTGATAGTAACGCATGTAGTCATGCTCTGTATCTTTACCCTCAGTGATTAAAAGGTTTCTAACCACCTCATCTATCGTTATATATTGTACTTGTGAGTTAGCCATCTATCTAAGCTTTAATATTGTCGTTAACATAATCCTCTGGTCTTCCAATCATCACTCCAAATGTTTGAACTAGTGCCTTAATAAGTGTGCTTTCCATATCAGCAGGTAAAGGCATGTTTTCATCATCTTTAATATCTCTAGTAGCAGAAACATATACAACTCTTATGTTTGTTGCAACATAGGTGTTAGGGTCATCAATTATAGTGTTTTGTGAATATAAAACCTCTGGGTCTTGTGATACTAAAAATATACTTTTTCCCTGAATATAATAACCCTCTCTACCACTCATAAACCTAGATGGCATATTCCAATGTAGTGAGTTTGTATGTAAACCCATTGGTAAAAATGGTCTACTAGGATTTATAGCGTTGCCCTCATCATCGAATGTATAGCCAAATTGATGCGAAGCTGTATCTTTCCTTACCTGATATATGCCCCTGTTGTCTGTAAGAGTTATTGGTGTTCTTTTAAGCCTAACAAATGGAAGTCTAGTTGTATCACCATAAACATCAGTCTCTTCAAAATTATTTTCAGCAGAATGTATTGCAGCACTAGTAGCTGGTATAGGTTCACCTAAATCATCAAATCCAACTATCTGTGTGGGGGAACCATTAATATCAACAACCTGTAAGGCAGCAGGAGCATGGTCTGGGTGTAGGTTTACTGTTAAAACATCTTCATTCAAAAAATGTCCTTCTATGTGATGGTCTCCTATGGCAAATTTATTGTTAAGATACTGGGTAATCATAGTGTCTCTTTCTTGTTCAAGAGCGTACATTACCTCCCTTTCATCTATAGGAAAGTCTTTTCCTGGAGTCCCTCCAGCAAGTATTCTTCTAACCTGTTCTGCTATCTGTCTTTTAGTTGCCATTATACACCAGGTGTTTGTGTTTGTTTTCCTTCAGCGTACTGTACAAGTTGTGCTTCAGAAAGATTAATTCCTAAATATCCTAAAGCTCTGTAGCAAATCTCTAGGTGTGTTTGTTGTGGCAGCTCTAAATCTACTGAACCAGTAGTGTATCTTTTCAAATCTGTTATCCTTATAACACCAGTAGTAGAGCTAGCTTTTATCCTATAAGACCCATTATATTTTAATTTGTTTTCATAAACAA
>CAACVD010000934.1_pt1 | contig 14061 bp, 19 predicted proteins | sample 2381771 | NCBI WGS metagenome assembly CAACVD01 (sample SAMEA5211965, study PRJEB30684) | marine metagenome | biome: Marine; feature: Epipelagic; material: Water | collected 2015-10-15 | depth 15 m | reverse complement strand
GATTTGCAAGAGGTAAAAATTCATTAGCTATATCTGACCGTTCTGGTCAAGCTTTTCCATATTCAGAAATGGTAAAAGAATGGAATGGATCTATCGTTCATTTTACAGAATTTGAATCAAAACATCCACAATTAGATCCAAAAGTTTATGGTGCAGACCCTCAAGCACTTTTAGATGCTAGACCTCAAAAGTTTCCCTCAGATCAAATAGGGGGTGGAAATATGGTAGTTACAGCTTTTCCTGAATTTGGTCAAAGCACTTCTGCTTTTTCATCAGATGGTATGAGACCAAGTACAAACGTAAAACCTGCAATGGCGATGTATTTATCTCCTGTAACAATATCGACAACTGGAACAGGAACTTTGACCACTTATACAACAACTGTGCAAAGTGTTTTAGGATCAAACAAATATTTTATAGATGGTGCTCAACAACCTACTCTAAGTTTTACAAAAGGAAATGTATATAGATTTGATCAATCTGATTCTTCAAACGGTGCAGGAGGATCTCACCCACTAAGATTTTCAACGACATCAGATGGAACACATTCAGGCGGTTCGTTATATACCACTGGTGTATCAGCTACAGGCACCCCTGGAAATGTTGGAGCTTATACTGATATAACAGTTGACGCGAGCGCACCCTCCACGTTATATTATTTTTGTACCAATCATTCTGGAATGGGAGGCCAGATAAATATATCATAATGGCAATAACTTTTTCAGAATTAGTAACAAAAGTAAGAGATTATACTGAAGTTGATTCTACGGTATTAACAGATTCTATTGTTGATGGTTTTATTAATGATGTAGAATTAACTATTTCAAGAGCGGTAGATGGAATGGATGTAGATCGTAAATATTCTACATCTGCTTTTACAGCAAGTAATAGATATTTAGTTTTACCAGGAGATCTGCTTTATCTTAGAGGAGTACAGGTTTTTGATTCAACACAATCAGGGACTCCAAGAGTCTTTCTTGAAAAAAGAGACCAGTCATTTATTTCAGAATATTCACCAGATACCAGTGCTTTGGTTACTGGTGTACCTAAATATTATTCATATTGGGATGAAAATCCTACGAACATAGTAGTGGCTCCAGCTCCAAGCTCAGCTTTTACTGTTCAAATAAATTATGTAAAAACTCCTCAGCATTTATCTTCTACAAATACAACTACTTATTTGTCTACATATGCTGAGAATTTATTATTCTATGGTGTAATGACAGAGGCTTTTGGGTTTTTAAAAGGCCCCACTGATATGTACAACTTGTATAAAAACCGTTATACTGAAGAATTGAAAACATTCAGTATCTTACAAAAAGGATACAGAAGAAGAGATGAATATAGTGATGGGGTGACTCGAATACAATTAGATTCACCAAATCCCTAATTAAAATTAAAAGGAGCATAAAATGGCAATAACAACAAACGCAATAGCAAATTCGTTCAAAAAAGAGCTATTGGAAGGAAAACATGATTTCGCACAAACATCAGGTGATCAATTTAAATTAGCACTTTACACTAACTCTGCAACTTTAGGAGCTTCAACAACTTCGTTTACAACTGATAACCAAGTTGGTGCCTCTGGACAGTATACTTCAGGTGGAGGGAAACTTGCAAAAGGATCTCAAAACACTTCAGTTGCTTCAGGAGTAGCAATCGTAGATTTTGCTGACAGATCATTTACAGGAGTAACTTTAACAGCAAGAGGAGCTTTGATTTATAATACATCTAACTCAAACACAGCAGTTTGTGTGTTGGATTTCGGTGGTGATAAAACTGCAACATCAGGAACTTTCACTATTCAATTCCCTGCGTTCACAACTTCTGCTGCAATTTTGAGAATATCGTAAAACTTAAAAAGGAGTTGAAATGGCTTTGGTTGTAAATGATAGAGTAAAAGAAACTTCAACAACGACTGGTACAGGAACCTTTAATTTAGCTGGAGCTGTATCTGGTTTTGAAACTTTTGTTGCAGGAATTGGAAATAGTAACACAACTTACTACGCAATTGTAAATTCAAATGGAGAATTTGAAGTAGGACTTGGAACAGTTACTGACGCAACACCTGACACTCTAGCAAGAACAACTATTATATCATCTTCTAATTCTGATAGTGCGGTTGATTTTTCTGCAGGTACCAAAAATGTATTTTGTACTCTTCCTGCATCTAAAGCAGTTATACTAGATGCTAGTGGCAATACCACTCTAGGAGGAGATTTATCTGTTGGTGATGATCTTACAGTTTTAGGTGGTGTTATTGATTTTAAATCAAATAGTGGATCACCAGCTGCATTAAGAATGTATTGTGAATCATCAAATGCACACTATCAAACATTAGTACCACAACCACACTCAGCAGCGGCGGCAAATACATTAAGACTTCCTGACAGTGGAGATAGCGGTACACAAGATTTAGTTGCTGTAGATATTTCACAAACACTAACAAACAAAACATTAACAACTCCAACTATTACAACACCTGTTGTAAACGCTGGGTTACAATTAAAAAATGGTGCAACAAGTGCAGGCTTTGCAGAGTTTTTTGAAGACAGTGATAATGGTACAAATAAAGTAACTTTAATAGGACCAGCTTCCACGGCAGATGTCACGCTTACACTTCCAGCAGCAACTGATACATTAGTTGGTAAAGCGACAACGGACACATTAACTAATAAAAGCATTGATGCAAGTCAGCTAACTGGAACGGTTGCAAACGCTAGATTAGATCAACAACTTCAAGACGTTGCAGGTCTAGCTGTGACAGATGGAAATATTATTGTTGGGGATGGATCTAACTTTGTAGCAGAAAATGGTGCAACAGCTAGAACATCACTTGGATTAGGAACAGCTGCTGTATTAGATACAGGTATTTCAAATACAAATGTTCCTAAATTTACAACAGGTGTAGCAGATGATGATTTTTTACGTGTGGCTGGTACTGCAATTGAAGGACGTTCTGCTTCTGAAGTTTTATCAGACATAGGTGGTCAAGCTTCATTAACTTTTGGAATATCAAATACTAACGCAGTAAAAATAGATAGTTCATCAGTAGCTGATGATGAGTACGCTCGTTTCACTGCTAGTGGTTTAGAGAGTAGAAGCACAGCTGAAGTTCTTTCAGACATTGGTGGTCAAGCTGCCTTAACTTTTGGAATTTCAAATACTAATGCAGTTAAAATAGACAGCTCGTCGGTAGCTGATGATGAATATGCACGTTTTACTGCTAACGGTTTAGAAAGCAGGAGCACTGCTGAAGTGTTATCTGATATAGGAGCAATTACAGCTAGTTCTACTGATACATTAACTAATAAATCAATAGCTGCAGATCAACTTACAGGAACAGTTGCAAACGCAAGATTAGACGCACAGCTTCAAGATGTTGCAGGTTTAGCTGTAACTAACGGAGGTTTTATAGTTGGTGACGGTTCTAATTTTGTTTTAGAAACTGGTGCTACTGCAAGAACTTCGATAGGATTAGGCACTTCTTCGGATGTTCAATTTAATGATCAACAAGTAGATTCTTTAGGAGTAGCAACTGCTGCGTCTGGAACTAGTGGTGAAATAAGAGCGACAAACGATATTACTGCTTTTTATTCTTCTGATAAATCTCTTAAAGAAAATATAAAAAATATTGAAAACCCTTTAGAAAAAGTGAGCCAAATAAATGGTGTAACTTTTGATTGGACTGATGATTATATTAAAGAACACGGTGGTGAAGATAAATATTTTGTTAGAAAAAATGACGTAGGTGTTATTGCACAAGAAATAGAAAAAGTTTTACCACAAGTAGTTGCAACAAGAGAGAACGGTATAAAAGCTGTTAAGTATGATAGAATTGTTGCTTTATTAATTGAATCTGTAAAAGAACTTAAAAAAGAAATAGAAGAACTAAAATCAGGAGCCTAACCAATGGCTTTTGCTACTAGTCCATTTTCTCAAACAGCCTTTTCGCAAGAGTCTTCTAGTGTTTTTGTAGATGTTACAGGAATTTCATCTTCAACAGCAATTAACAATGTAGGTATATCGGGTACAATAGGAGTAGACGCTGTTGTCACTGGCATACCTTTATCTATAACAAATAGTTCTGCTTTTACTGATACACTCTCAGCTTTTGGAGAAAGTCCTTTTGCTTCAGAAAGTTTATCAACAATTTCGCCTGTTAATATTGTAGTATCAGGAAATGCTGATGTTTCGGTTTCAGGAATTTCTTTAACTTCTGCTGTAGGAGAAGAAGTACCAGAGGGTGATGCAACTCAAGTAGTAAGTGGAATAGCATTATCTTCTAATGTTGGTTCAGTAAATGCCTTTTCTTTACTAGAAGTTGCAGTAACAGGAATTTCTTTAGCGTCTGTTATAGGAAATGAAACTGCGCGAGCAAATGCAGATGTTCCAGTTACAGGAATTTCTTTAGCGTCTGCTTTAGGTAATGAAGACACTGATGCAGATGCAGATGTGAGTGTAACAGGAATTTCTTTAACGTCTGCTATAGGAAATGAAAGTATAACTGGAGATGCAAATATTTCATTATCAGGTATTCAACTTTCAACTGCGGTAGGAAGTGTAAATCATAATTCAACATACACTGTAACAGGATCACAATTAACAACTGCAGTTGGTGAAGTTTTAACAGATGATGCAAGTGCTGAAACTACTGGAGTTTCTGCTTCTATGTCTATTGGACAAGTGATTGTTTCAGGTTGGTCTGAAGTAGATCCAGGTGTTTCTAATGTTTGGACGGAGGTTGATTTAGCTGCATAGTAAGGATATAATATAAAATATGACATCAAGTTACTCAACAGATTTGAAACTAGAATTAATGGTTACAGGGGCTAACTCTGGAACTTGGGGAGACAAAACCAACACAAATTTAAATCTAGTTCAACAAGCAATCGCAGGATATCAAGAGGTATCAATAGCTGGAGTTGCTCAAACAACTACTTTATTAATGAGTGATGGAGCATTATCAAACGCTAGAAATGCAGTAATTAAATTTATAGGAACAATTACAGGAGATCAAATTGTAACAATTCCAAATGGTATTGAAAAAGTATATACTTTAGTAAACGGAACATCAGGTGCAAATACAGTTCAATTTAAAACAGTAAGTGGAACTGGTTTTACTTTTAGTGCTACAGAAAAAAATGCAGTAATAGTTTATGCAGACGGAACAAATGTCGTAGAAATAACAAATCAGCTTGCTGGTTTGGTGGTTGGTACAGATGTTCAAGCATATGATGCTGGACTTGCTGCAATTGCAGGATTAGCAACTTCTGATGGTAATTTTATTGTTGGAAATGGTTCTACGTTTACTGCAGAGTCAGGAGCAACCGCAAGAACTTCATTATCTTTAGGCACATCTAATGATGTCCAGTTTGATTCTTTTGGAGTAGGAACCGCTGCTTCAGGGACCACAGGAGAAATAAGAGCTACTAATGACGTGACTGCTTTTTATTCCTCGGATGTTGCACTCAAAGAAAATATTGTTAATATTCCTGAACCATTAGAATCTATAAAAAAATTAAATGGTGTGCTGTTTGATTGGAAAAAAGATTATATAGATAAAAGAGGCGGTGAAGATGGTTATTTTGTTAGAAAAAAAGATGTTGGAGTTATTGCACAAGAGGTAGAAAAAGTTTTACCAGAGGCAGTGGCTCAAAGGTCTGACGGTGTAAAAGCTGTAAAATATGATAGACTTACATGTTTATTAATTGAAGCAGTAAAAACACTAAATGATAAAATAGAAAATTTAAGTAAGGAGAAAAAATAATGGCTGTTCCTAGTACAAACGTTGGTTTAAGTGATATACAAACTGAATTTGGTGGATCAAATCCAATTGCATTATCAGAGTATTATTCTGGAGGCCCTTTAGTTCCTTCAGGAGCTCCAGCTCCAAACGGCCCTATTCCTTCTTCTGGACAAATTGCGATTGGTCAATTTAGAGCGGCAGTAGCTGCATCATTTATTTCTGCAAGTGGTGGAACAGTGACAACTTCTGGAGATTATAAAATTCATGTGTTTACAGGTAATGGAACTTTTACTGTTAGTAACGGAGGTAATGCTGCAGGATCAAATTCTGTAACTGCTGTCGTTGTAGCAGGAGCGGGAGGCGGTGGCTCTTTCTACGGAGGAGGCGGCGGCGGAGGCGGAATGGTTCTCGATAGTGATGGCTATACTGTTTCAGCAAGTCCAGGAAGTTATCCAATTGTAATTGGAGGAGGTGGAAACGGTCCGAATGCTGACCCAACACCTGGATCTCCAGGATCTAATTCAACTGGTCTAGGCTACACGGGTTTAGGCGGTGGACACGGGGGCGGAGGAGGCCCTCCTTCTTCAGGAGCTGAATCTGGCGGATGCGGAGGAGGCGGAGGAGGTGCGAGACCTGGTAATACATCAGCAACTCAACCTTCACAATCAAGCCCAGGAGCATCAAATTTTGGTAATGGCGGTGGCCCAGGTAATAATGGATCAGGCGGTGGCGGAACAAATTCTGCAGGTTCAAGCGGCCCAGGCGGAGCTGGCGGAAATGGTAAAGATGTATCTCCTTCAGTAGGCCCTTCTCCAAATTCATCAACTTATGGAGCTGGAGGTAACGGTCAAGGTAGCGGTACAATTGGTGGAGCAAACACGGGCGACGGAGGAAATGGAGATAACTTCGGAAGCGGACGAGGAGCAGGAGGATCTGGTATCGTTGTTATAAAATATAAATTTCAATAGGTAAAAATATGGCACATTTTGCAAAAATAAATGAAAATAATGAAGTACTAACAGTAAATGTAGTTGATAACGAAAACATTACAGACGAAGCTTCAGGACAAGCATATTTAGAAACAAATAGCAATTGGCCTGCAAATATGTGGATTCAAACGTCTTACAATACACAAGCTAATCAACACCGTTTAGGAGGCACTCCTTTTAGAGGAAACTTTGCAGGTATAGGTTTTACATGGGATGAGGAAAATCAAATTTTTTGGCCTCCACAACCGCACCCGTCTTGGGTAAAACATATTGCATCAGCCTCATGGAAATCACCAATTGGTGATCCTCCTTCTTTAACTGAGGAACAATCTTCACAAAATAGTGCTGAAACTCACGCATGGATATATGTTTGGAATGAGGGTACTCAAGCTTGGGATCTTACTAATTTTCTTGCATAAATAGACACCATAAATTAAACTATTGTTGGCATGAATAAAAAAATACTATCTGAACAAGCATTATATTATGGCGAAGTTTCAATGCCAAAAGACTTTGAGATAGATAGTAATGAATTAAGAGCAAATATCTTAGAGTGTTCAATTAATAACACTAAACATAAATTTTCAAAAAATTGGGATAAATTAAATAATTACATAGCAGAAAATATGTATCTTAAATATAAACTAAAATTAAGACAAAAGCGTTCTTGGGGTAATGTTTATAATACAAAAAGTAATACACCTCCTTTATTAGAGGTTGATCTTATGAATCCAAATGATTCATGTGATTTTGTATTACTATACGGTGTGAATGTTAAAAATTGTTTGGTTAAAATATACTACGATGATAATAGAATTAAAGGACAAAGTTGGGATATAGAACTTTTAAACAATATGTTTATCATGTTTCCATCAACTAATACGTACCACATAACAAATAATTCTGAAGAAATAAATTATGTGCAGACAATAACTTATGAAAGTTTATAATAACTTTTTAACTAAGAAAGAATTTACAAAACTAAAAGAATTTTTATTGGGGATTCACATGCCTTGGTATTTCAACAATGGTGTGGTAGATACAGATGATAATTATTTTCAGTTTACATTTATATTTTTTAAAGATGGTCAAATAAATTGTGATAAAAGTTATTTTGATATGGTAGAACCTATTTTAAAAAAATTAAAATTTAAAAAACTCAATAAAATCAAAGCAAATTTGTTGACTAAAGATATTAAAACCACGGAACACGGCATGCATGTGGATCAGTCAGAAGGAAAAACAGGAATATTTTATGTCAACACTTGTAATGGATATACTAAATTCGAAAATAACAAAATTGTAAAGAGTAAAGAAAATACTTATGTTGAATTTAATTCTTCAATAAAACACACAGGGTCTTCTTGTACAGATAAAAAAAGAAGAGTTGTGATTAATTTTAATTACGCATGAATCTTTATAACTATTATTGGTATTTTAAATCTGCAATACCTCCTAAAATATGTGATGATATAATAAGATATGGATTATCTCATTCGGAGAGCATGGGTATTACAGGTGGTTATGATGAAAAAAAATTAACTAAAAATCAGATAAAAGATATTAAAAAAAAGAGAAATTCTGATTTAGTGTGGTTAAATGATACTTGGATATATAGAGAATTACATCCTTATATTTATGCTGCAAATAGTATGGCTGGTTGGAATTTTGATTGGAACAGATCAGAATCAATTCAATTTACAAAATACAAATTAAATCAATACTATGATTGGCATTGTGATAGCTGGGACCGACCTTATCAAAAAGATGAAGGACATCCTGATAATGGTAAAATTAGAAAACTTTCTATGACGTGTCAATTAACAGATGGCTCTGAATATGAAGGTGGAGAATTAGAGTTTGATTTCAGAAATAATGATCCTGATAAAAAAAATAATTTTCACAAATGCACAGAAATATTATCAAAAGGTTCAATTGTTGTTTTTCCTTCATTTGTGTGGCATAGAGTTAAACCTGTAACTAAAGGTATAAGATATTCTTTAGTAATGTGGAATTTAGGATATCCTTTTAAATGATTAAAGTGTTTAAAAAGAAAAAGTATACAGTCATACGTAATGCAATATCAAAAGAGTTAGCTGCATTTATTGCTAATTATTTTAGTATGCAAAAACAAGTTTATGATACTTGTATGAATAAAAGATACTTATCACCTTATGAAAATATTATAGGTCACTACGAAAATAAAAACCAACAAATACCTGACACATACTGCCAGTATAGCAATATAGCTATGGAAACTTTATTATTAAAATGTCAACCAAAAATGGAAGAAGTGACAGGACTTAAATTATATCCTGCATATACTTATGCTAGAATTTATAAAAAAGGTGATGAACTTAAAAGACACAAAGATAGATTTAGTTGTGAAATTTCAACTACAATGAATTTAGGAGGAGACAACTGGCCTATTTTTTTAGAACCATCTGGTAAACAAGGTATGAAAGGTGAAAAGATAGATTTAGAACAAGGAGATATGTTGGTATATTCTGGATGTGATCTAGAACATTGGAGAGAAAAATTTAAGGGTAAAGAATGTATACAAGTATTTTTACATTATAATAATTCTAAAACACCAGGAGCAAAAGAAAATATGTTTGATAAACGTCCTCATTTAGGATTACCTTCATGGTTTAAAAAAACATGACCATTTTAAAAAAATTTGCAAAGCAATGTTTAGAGGATATCACTTATCCAAAGACTCCAAAAACATGGCATGTACAAGGGAGACTTAAAAATAAATCTAATCAAATATTTAAATTTGATGTTAGAGGCATGTCAAAAGCTGGAGGCAAAAAATTAGAGAAAACTGGTGATACTAAATCAAATGCAGACAAGATGGTATTTGAGACAGATACTCATTGGATAATATTAGATACAAATGAAATACATGAATATATAGAAAAATATAATATTAGAGATATATTATTAGACGATTTATTAGCTAAATCAGAATGGAATATTATAATATCTAAAACGGGTTGATCTTTATTGAATTAGAATATTGGTGTATAATATTGTTATGGCTTTAGTAAAAATACCTTTTAGACCTGGATTTAATAAACAGCAAACAGATACTCAAAATGAAAATAATTGGGTAGATGGGGATAATGTACGTTTTAGGTACGGTCAACCTGAAAAAATTGGTGGTTGGCTTCAAGATACTTCATCTGAATTAATAGGTGCAGCTAGAAAACAACACATATATGCTGATTTGGATGGCCGAAAATACAATGCAATAGGAACAAATAGATGCTTGTATATTTATCACTCAGGAACTTTTTATGATATCACACCCATTGATCCCGATAGGCAATCTACAGGAGCAAATATAACAACAACTAATGCATCAGCAACAGTCACTATTACAACAACAGGGGCTCACAATTTAACTGCTGGTGACATATTAACTTTTGAAAATGCTGGATCATTCACAACTGCAAACACAGTTTACACTGCTGCTGATTTTGACGATAAGTTATTTGAAGTTCAAACAGCACCAACCACAACTACGTTCACGATATTAATGCCTACAACTGAAACTAAATCAGGGGTATCAAATAACGGAACTTTAGATCCTTTACCTTACATTAAAATAGGAGATTTGGTTTCAACTGGAGGTTATGGTTGGGGAGCTGGAACGTGGGGATCTTCAACTTGGGGAACAGCTAGAACTACTACAAATGTAGTCTTAGATCCTGGAATGTGGTCATTAGATAATTATGGTCAAATATTAATTGCAACTGTGCATAATGGAAGATCATTTAATTGGAACCCAATAGCAGTAGATGGTAATGCTCTTACTACTAGAGCGACTCCTATTACTAACAACCCTACAAAATCAGTTATGACGATTGTCTCAGACAGAGATAGGCATTTATTTCATTTGGGCACTGAAACAACTATTGGAAATGCGTCTACTCAAGATAAAATGTTTATTAGATTTTCTGATCAAGAAGATAGAACAGTATACGCTCCAACATCTACTAATACAGCGGGAACATTTCAGCTTGATTCTGGGACTGAAATAAGGGGAGCCGTTCAAGCAAAAGATTATACATTTGTTGGTACAAATACTTCAGCATATATAATGCAATTTGTCGGTCCACCTTTTACATTTTCTATAAGACAAGTAGGTTCTAACTGTGGAATAATAGGACAAAACTCTTTAGTGTTTGTTGATGCTGCGGTTTATTGGATGTCTGATGAAGGAGGATTTTTCATGTATGACGGATCAGTCAAACGTCTTCCTTGTTTAGTAGAAGACTTTGTTTTCAAAACAACAGGTAGTAACCCTGGTTTAAATTATGCTGCGGGACAACAAGTATTTGGTGCACATAATAGTTTATTTAATGAAATAATATGGTTTTACCCAGATGATTCAAGTCAATTTAATAATAGAATAGTTACATACAATTATTTAGAAAATACTTGGACAACAGGAACTTTAGCAAGAAGCTCATATGTAGATAAAGTAATTTTTGACAAACCTTACGCAACAAAATTTGTTCAAAACAGTGCACCTAATTTTCCAACTGTAAGTGGAATTACCACAGGTCAAGGTAAGTCTATTTATTTTGAACACGAAACAGGAGTAAATGAAGTTGATGCGAGCGGAAATAAAACAGCCATTGAAGCTTTTATACAATCAGGAGACTTTGATTTAGATGCAGATGGTGAAGGTGAATTTTTTATAAAAATAAGAAGATTTATTCCTGACTTTAAAGTTCTTCAAGGTAATGCTGAAGTAACGATGCAACTAAGAGACTTTCCTTCCGAAAGTCAAACTAGCTCACCGTTAGGGCCTTTTTCTATAAGTAGCTCTACAACTAAAATAGATACTCGAGCAAGAGCGAGATTAGCAGCTTTAAAAATATCAAACGATTCTATAGATGAAAATTGGAGATTAGGTTTATTTAGATTTGATTTTCAACCTGATGGAAGAAGATAGTGATTTATAACATATTCGGTATGCCTATATTTGTTTCAAATATAGAATCTAAAAAAATTAAATTTGAAAAACAAGAATTTAAAAAAACACAATCTTGGATATCAAATACTGTATCATCTTTTTATTCTCAAAACAAACTTACTGAAAATTCTGAAAAATATTTATTTAAACAATTAATCAAAAATTTTGATGAACTTTATAAGAAAGAATATGAAATTGCTCTTCAATCAATTTGGACAAATAAATATTTAGATAAAGATTATCAAGAACCACACATACATCCTGGTTGTGTTTTTAGTTTTGTAATTTATAAAAAGGTAGGAGAAAGTAAAACATACTTTATTTCACCGTATGAAGATTTAATAATATCTTATCAGGTAGCTCATTTATTTGATGCTACAAAAAGAATACAATGTAAAGATGATCAAATGATTATTTTTCCTAGTTTTATGAAACATGGAGTATCTTCATGTTCGAATAATGAAACAATCGCAGGCAACTTGCTTTTCAGATTCAAATAGATATAATAAAAAAATGGCAAAAATAACAGCATTTATACCAGAGCCCAAAGAAGTATATGATCCAGAAAATCAAAGACAAATTATGTCTTCTTTGGAAACTCTTAAAAATCAACTAAATTTTGCTTTTCAAAAAGACTTGAAAGATGAGCAAGATACCTTTAATTATTTTTTATCATGACAATACAATATAAAAATCAAGGATTTAAACAAACTGGTACTGGGAAAACTACAGCACTTACTTGTCCAAGTGATGCTACGATTATTGTAAAAAGTGTTTATTGTGCAAACAATGATGCATCATCAGCTATTTTAGTAAATATGAATATTGTAGATTCTTCTGACTCTAGTACAGAATACGAATTTTTTAGAGATGATGTAGCGGCTAAAACACAAATCAATGCAGCTCCTCAAGGTTTAAATTTAGAAGCAGGTGATGCAATTACAGTCACAGCAGCTACAGGTAGTAACAAAATTCAAGGTGCTATAAATTACGCACTAATAAATAGATCACAGGAAAATGGCTAAACAAAAATTTGTAAATTTTGTTCCTAGACCAAAACCAAGAAAAAGACCAGGGAGACATAAGAAGACACTTAACAAACACGAAAAAAGAGATTATAAACCTTATAACAAACAAGGACGAAAATGACAAAAACAGTAATGATTAATGGAGAAGAAGTTCCAGTTCTTCCAGCAAAAGCTGAAGAAGAAATTAAAAATAAAAGAACAGGGAAAGTATATGCTAGCAAAGCTGATTTTGATAATGATGTTGCTGATACCAATACTGACACTGTTGAGGATGATCTTCAAATCAATCAAAAAATAACAGTTGCATCTTTAGAGGTATTTGGTAAAACCAAATAATGAATCCCCAAGGTGGAACTGAACTACAACATAGTTTTTTAGATCAATACGCTAATAAAAAATTATTAAATCAAGTACAGATAACTACTTCTGTACCTGAAAAAATACCTTTACATCCTACTAAACCAAATATTCTTTGGCAAAAAAATTCTTATGACCAACCTAATATAGCACCTTGGTTTAGTCAAAAAACTAATCATAGTAAATATGATTGGTACGTTTTCAATAGTAATTGGACATATGAAAAATTTAGAATGATGTTTGATATACCAACTGAAAAATGTCATGTAATTAAAAATGGATGCACAAGTTTTCCTAAAAGAAAAGTTTTTAAAAAAGGTGATCCAATAAGAATAATCCATCAAAATACACCATGGAGAGGCTTGAGTGTATTATTAGGTGCAATGCAATTAGTTAAAAACCCATTAATCAAATTAGATGTGTACAGTTCAACTGAAGTATACGGTGAAGACTTTGCAAAACAAAATGATTACCGATATGTGCCTCTTTATAAGCAAGCTTCCGAATTACCAAATGTAAATTATATTGGTTACAGACCTAATAGTTTTATTTTAGAAAATTTAAACAAATACAATATGTATGTGTACCCAAGTATTTTTGAGGAAACATCCTGTATATCTGCTATTGAATCTTTATCTGCTGGACTGTACTCAATTGTAACTAACTATGGTGCTTTGTATGAAACCTGCGCAGAATTTCCTATGTATGTTACTTATACAAAAGACTTAAAAATACTATCTCAAACATTTGCTGCTGCTATTGAAATGGCTGCTAAAACACTTCATGAAAAAGCTATTCAAGATAGCTTAGACATGCAACAAGCTTTTTATAAAAAATATTACAATTGGGATAAAAAAGCTATGGAGTGGAATAATTTTTTATACAACGTAATAAATGCAAAAAAGTAAAAATTGGTCTAATAACGATACCTATCAAACAATAAAGGAG
>CAACVD010000933.1_pt1 | contig 14064 bp, 30 predicted proteins | sample 2381771 | NCBI WGS metagenome assembly CAACVD01 (sample SAMEA5211965, study PRJEB30684) | marine metagenome | biome: Marine; feature: Epipelagic; material: Water | collected 2015-10-15 | depth 15 m | reverse complement strand
CCACTAGTAGAGGCAGTATTAACAAGATAAAGAGTATCTTTAGCAAATGATGGTGTGCAAAAAAACGCTGCCAGCACCGTTGGGACGATTACGAGTTTATTCATTAATTTCTCCATTGAAGTTTTAACATATTTGATGAACAAATATTTTATAATTATAAGAAAAATAAAAGCAAAATACAAGGTTTACTCTAAATATTTTTGTAGTAACATCTCACCGAGATTAAATTTTAAAAGAGGAATAGATACTATTTTTTGATTCATATATTGAATATATCTATCTAGAAACTCTTTATCATGATTATATAGATACTGTAAAAACATTAAAGTTTTATAACCCGCTATATTAAAAAAAGGTAAATTAGGTTTATTTATAATTTCTTTATTAAAAAACGGAGATGTAGTTGTGTCAAAACTTAAACTTCGCGTAAGATTAATTGATAGTTTTTTATACTCATTATAATCATCATTTGGGTCTAATTTTATATTATTTTCTCTAAAATATCTTTTTATTAAATGACATTGTTTGACATGGATCTTTGGGAAAAGTGGGTCAGTGTAGAAGTGATAAGTATTTAATCTTGATCTTGAGTAAAAATTATCTGTATCCCATATTTGTGTATAAAATTTTGAAGTTTCGTTATCAAAAAAGACTCTAGGTTCTGTAGCACCGTCAATAGGTTTGATTTCAAAATTATCACTCAACAAAGACCAATGCATACAAGTCATATCATAATTAATCACTTTATTGAATTTTGCATCTTTTTCAAGAGATATTAAATTAAGTAAGTCATCTCTTGTGTAGTTATCTAATATTTTAGTCTTATCCCAAAGACCTACAGATTTTATGTAAGGAATAGCGTGATTATCTATTTCCCAATTTGTTGGATGAGGTTTCACATCAAAAACAGGATCTCTTGAGATCCAAATTTGATCAATTTTTATATTGTATTTTATACAAAGGGCAACTATATGATTTGAATCACTACCCCCACTAAAAAAAATTGCTAACTGTTTTTGCTCATCTCTAATTTGATTTAGTCTTTCAACACAAAGTGATTCAAAATCTTCATCTGGCTCAACAGTCCAGTCTATACAATCAAAACCGTCATGAGAAAATTTTGCACTTATTTTATGAGATTTTGTGTATCGTAAGGCATAATCATAAGCCGCAATACGAGATGTGAAAGCATTATCGCCTGAATAGTAGAGAATATTATAATCTTTGGTCATATTTATCAATTACTCGAACAAGTTTTTCTACTACTAATTTTATCTCTTCCGTTGTAATCCAAGGATCTAAAGGTAGTGTTAAACTATTATTAACAAAAGTATCAACAACATTAAAAGAGTTTGTCTGTTTAGGAAATACAGGATTATAAGCGGCGTTTTCAAAATAATTTATATGACACTGAATACCCTCATCGGCAAGTTTTTTGTAAACTAACATTCTATCTTTGACCAACACAATAAATTTTTGATAGGTAGAAAATTTATTGTAGGGAGGGATCGGCAAAACTGTTATACCATTCTTTATACAAAGTTCCCTATAAAGCTGACCATGTTGGTATCTTCTTTGTAGCCATTTATCTGAATTAAGCAAACTAACGTAGCAAGCAACTGCTTTATCTTCAGAAGGTTCTCCGTTAGTACCAATACTTTTATAATATCTAACAGATTCATTTGTTCCTAAGTTCCAACCGTTATATTTTGTAGAAGATAGTTTTTCTTTTAGATTTAAATCTTTGAATAATACTGCGCCATAAGTGCCATATATAGGTATTTCTTTAGTCCTACCAAAACTTATAAAACAACTGTCAGTAATCGTGCTTACAGGTTGGTCATTATAAATAGAGTGTTGACACTGACAAATATCATTAAGAATTAAAAGATTGTGCTTACGAGCAAAAATTAAAATTTTATCATAATCAGGAGAGTTACCAAAAGCACCAATTGCTGAAATAGCCTTTGTTTTTGAAGTAATAGAAGATTCAAGTAAATCTTCATTAATTACTCCATACCTATTAATATCGACAAAATTCAGCTTACAACCTAATAAAGCAATAGGCATGAAAGCTCCAGCAGCAGTGTAGGGAGAGGTGATTACCTCATCACCAGGTCTTAATCCAAGTGACAGAGCAATTTGGGACAATGCAATAGACCCACTTGTCGTTAAAGAAGCGTATGGCACATTAAAATGCTCACAAAGTAATTCCTCTACGAGATTACAATAATAACCATCTGCGGATTTAGACTTAGATAAAGCTATTTCAAGATGTTTAAAGTACATCTCTTTAGTCTCTTCAAACATTCTTTCAGTGTTAAGTCTTTTGACTTTAAAGTTTTTTGCAGACATATATAATATTTTTTTGGTCTTGTTGTTTTAATTGACCTGTAAAACCTTGCGAGGGAAATAATAAATCATGTTCACGTCTAAGAATCTTTAGATTAGAAACTTTTGGTATACAGTCATCAATGTGAGTCAAAGATATACTGTGTAATGAATAAGTGTAAATAGCAGATTGACCTGATATAATTCTTCTTTTTTTCTCTATAGGATCAAATTTTGAACTGTTGTCATCTATTTTACCGTCAGAATCTCCAATAATTAAATAATCAAAACTAACACTATTAACAAATTCTTCAATTAATTTATGAGGATGTGGATGACCGTTGTGCACACCATAAATAAAAACGGTATCATAGTGCGTATTCTGTAAAGTTTTAACATCAACCCATTTTAGTTTTTCATTATTGTTATTATTTTGACGAAAAACAAACTCACAGTTTGGATTAGGATCATAGCAATGAGTAGATTTACAAAATAAAGAAAAAGCCCACGAGGTAAAGCCAATAGAGCACCCATAATCTAAGATATTCTTATTATGAAAAAATTCACTAAAATTTTTATACATAAAAAAAGATTTTTTCACTGCAGCATCGAAGTGAGGCTTTTCTTCTGTTAAGAGTGTTTTTTTATATTCTTTTACACTACTATAGTGGATGCTCAAATCCGTCATAATTTAAAAAAGATCCTGATGGTTGCGTTCTATTACTGATAATTTCATATATTGATTCAGCGCTTTCTCTAATGGTAATTCTATTTTTCTTTTTCGTGTATTTTCCCTCAAACTCATTATTGAGACTGCCTGGAGCAATGCTGTAAACTTTAAGTTTTGGGTTAGTTTTCGCATAGTAAGATGATATATGATTGAGAGATATTTTTGTAGAGGCATAAATCAATTTTCTAAAGGGAAATTCGTAAGTAAGTTGATTTTTATATCTATTAAAAGACCCTATCCTACTTGTGATAAAAATAATATTCTTTTCGATTTTTGGAATTAGTGTGTGGAGCATTCTTATTTGATTTAAAAAATTAATTTTAAAAAGCTCTTCACAAGAACTTGACCAAATATCATGATAATTGTCATCTATTTCAATTCCAACAGTTGCAGCGTTAATAATTATGGTATCAAAATGAAACTGTGATAAATAGTTCGTATAATTTTTTACGCTGGGAGTATCAGCTAAATCAACGATATCTCTGTGTAATCCAAAAACTTGAAAACCTTTGGACTCAAATAAAAGAGATAAACACTGACCTAGTCCTCTGCTGTTACCAGTAATCAGTATATTTTTAGAGGGCATCAATATCTTCTTGTTTAGCTCCAGTAAGAATTAAAAATATTCTAGGATCATGACCAAGGCAAGCACCTACATGAGGATACTGAGTCCTCAACCAAAAAATATCACCAGCTTCCCAATCAAGTATATGACCATTAATCTCAAAATAATGACCATATTTACGATCAGTTAAAGGAACCCAATGACGTTTAATAATTTCATACATATGTGGGGGTTTTAATTTTTCAAACAAACCATGCCTGTTCCTAAATCCTCCATGCAGATCTACATGAGACTTTGTAATTGCTTGTTGAGGAAAATATTGAAGAGTGGCATTATAAATTGAAAAACCACAATCAAGTGTCATGTAGTTATGAATAAAATCAGAAAAATCACTTTTCCAAATACGTAAATCTATTTCAAGAGCGTTTTTTATTGAATCATCTGATCCTGGATATTTTTTAAGACTGCTCTCATAATAAACTTCTGAAGGTAAATTATACCAATCAGTAGTTTTACAAAAGGTATCTAAATCATAGTCAAGTTTACCAATTAACTGATGAGCGATCTCATAAGTAGGTTTTATCGGTTTTTTAAATTGAGAATTTACCTCATCAGTGTATGACTGAGGATGGTTATATTCATGTTTAGTCATCTTCTATCCTTTTCAATACAGAATAGTATGATTCTGTAAGATTTTTATTATCAAGTTTTAGTAACTCAACTTCTCTTTTAAGTTCAGCAACTTGAGAGCGGAGTTGTAAAAGTTCTGCAGCTTGATGATCATTAAAAGTCAATTTGTCCGAGACCACTTCCCATTCCTCCTTTATGTTCTAACTTAAGATGTTGATTTTGTTCTTTTTGATGTTCATAAGGACAACCTTTTACCCCACAAGGATAAATAGCTGGCTGTCCTTGACAAGAATCCCAAAGGTTAATAGTGCATACATCACACTTGCCTACAACTTCACCAAAATTATGTTTAGCCATTTGAAGATTCCTCCGCGTTCATCTCTGCTTCTTCTTGAAGTGCTTGTTCCATCCAACCTGAAATATCATACTCATCATCAAGTTCATTACCGATCAATTCACGCACAGCCTCTGGTGTTTCGCAGTCTGCGAAGTTATAGTGTTCATCTTCACCATCTATCCATGATCCGACAAAGCACATGCCCGGCTCATAATAAGTAGCTGATACCGACCAACCTTGTTCTGCCATAGCTTCGTAGGTTTCGATTGGTGGTGACCATGCTGTGTCAAAAGTTAACACAACTGTTGTATCGTCTACCCAAGCCCAGTCGTGCATTGATGCGTCCCACTTAGTACCCCAGTGATTAACGCGAGACCAATACCAGTCTTCGTCGCCCCACGTTTCTGGCACAAAAAATCCAAAGAAGGTTGGTTCTTTTTCACCTTCTTTTGTAATTATATTGAGTTTTTTAAGATGAATTGAGAGTTCGTCAGCTTCTTCTTTAGAAGCTGCGGTAAGTTGAAGTGAATTTGCACACCAGTTTGGCACTTGAATCTCCTGTCGCTAAAAATATGATTAATAATATCAAATATTGAAGCGATATGCAAGAGTAAGTTTAAGGTAATCAGTGAATATGAAAAAGAATTTTATAATTAATTATAAAAACTATCAAGATATAAACCTAAAACTTCATTCTGATCAACGTTGAAATCTAAGCTATTACCAGCAGATAAAACACACATAAAATCACTACCACCTTCAACAACTATAAAATTACCAGTCTCAGTATTAGCAAAGAAAGCGATAGGAGCACGAGAAGTGTTCATTTCTTTATCAAGAACTGTTGTAACGCCTAAGAACAAAATTTGTAAATCTTCGCCTTGAACATAGTGATTAATTATTTCAATAGGTTTTGCGCATTGAACTGGTTTGCTAGCTAAGGTAACTTCCGCATGAGCTGAAAATGAGAGAGTAGCTGCTACTAAAGCAAGATATAAAGTTTTCATTATTTTACCAATCTAAAAAGTATGTATTCATCATCATCATTCTTTATTGTTAGTGCAGGGGTACCAGATGGATAATTTTTTCCAACATATTCCCACTTATACCCTTCTTTCTGTTGTTGTTCTGCAGTAGTCAAAAACTCAGCATTATCTACAACAAAAACTGACATAATAGTAATTAATATAATCATATAAATCTCCTATGATTTCTAATATAACAAATATTTAGGGAATAAGCAAGAAAAAGACACAAGTGTGGCGTACAACGAAAGGAAACTCCGTTTCCCCAGCCAGCTCCCTTCGGTCGCACAGTGTTTCGATAGTGGATGCCGCGCTGTTCGCCAGCGTTTAAAACGAAATCAGCTAACACATATAAATTAGCATAAATGAAAAGCTTAGTCTAACTCTAAAATTAAAAAGTTATAGTAAATCTCTCTTAGGAACGCCAGCAGCTGCTAAAGAAATTTTAGTTTGATTGCTCGCATTACAACTCAAGTGATAAGTTTCATGAGTAAAATACCAACCATCTCCAGCCTTCCAATGAGTGTCAATTGACCAATCTTTGTCAATATTTCTCTCTGTGGGAGCAATTCCAAACTGCCAACCTGGAGTCCAATCTTGTAATTGAATTTGAGCTTTTAAAGGTTTTCTCACCTCATGAGGATACATCTTGCGAATATGCTGTTCAAAATGATCACGGTGAATCGGTTGAATAGTTCCAGGCGGTATTTCGACTATAACTAGTCGCCTTACATCAATTTCAATGCAATCTGACACATAATCAATCAAGTCTGCCCATTTTTCGCGGTTAGAAAGTTTATATAACCAATATGTAGTGTTCTCTCGCACATAATAATTAGAGGTGATTGAGTGAGCTGTTTGTTTAATATCATCAAAGCCACCCATAGAAACATCAAGTTCAACTTTTTCCTCTTCAGAAGCTACAATGTCTAAAAAAGGTTGAGGATTGATGTCAAAAGACACTCTTTTACTAGTGTTCATTAAATTTCCTTTCTAAAGTCACAGCCAGGACACTGTACAAAGCCTTGAGTTCTTTGATCATTTTGTTGCCTCTCTTTGTGGTGAATCATATCACACTTTGGGCAAATATACTCTTCGATCACCTTAACTCGCATATACCAGTATGGTCCAGAGCGATAAGTTTCAGGACAATTCATGAAAAGTGGCGATCAAGCATCTCAATACGATCTTCAGCTGCAGCCATTTTATCAAGTTCTTCTTGAATAGCTTCAACAATATCGCTATGTTCACCAATACCCACTGATTGATTCATGTATACCATGATGTTAGTTTTTGCACGCTCAAGGTCGCCCAGTGCGTGCATGCGTGCTGCTTTTACAAGTTGTTCTTTCATTTTAAAATACTCCTAGTGTCCAGTTTTCGGCGCAGTCTTCTGCATACCGTTTTGAGTGTACAGTTCCATTATCTGAAACCATGGGTCTTGCTTCAACGAGCTGATCTCCAACGAGCAGGTTAACATACCAAACTCCTGATTTTTCATACACCTCAGCTCGACGTGTTTTGTCTTTGCTCATGTAAATTGATTTAATTTCCCTTTGCATTAGCAATCTCCTGATTCATTTTTCTTAATAAGATTGTAAAACAATGTTGCCAATAAGTCCAGCCCCAACTTCCTTCAACACAAGCATTTCGTGCGTTAAGACAAGAATCTAATCTACGTTCATACAGTTGTAGTTGTTTTACTTCTGCCATTAGTCGTTCCTTTCTTTACATTGCCATATATATTGTGCCCATGACCTAGTAGTTATTTTTTCCTTATACTGACCCTTTTCGATCATAGATACAAATTCACATTGTTCTAGTGTTTTAAATTTATGTTCTCTTTCAAAGTATTGACAACTTGTTTCGCCCATAAAAGTTATACATACGGTTAGTAGTAAAGTATACATTAGTCATTATACTTCCATATCTGCCACCATCGTTTTGAGTTAGTCTGAGAGCACATATCTGCATGAATAAACTCAGGATCAAAGTCCTGCTGTTTGTAGTATTCTAAAGCGGCTCTAGCAAAAGCTGCTTCAATAGGATTATCATTACAGTTAGAATAAGCATTCAGCTTTAACAAGTCTTTTTCAGTTAAACTTTTGCCCCAATGGTCTACTAAGGCGTGAGCCATTTGTTCTATTTCAACCTGTTTTTCATAAGCGTCTATGCTCATGTCGTCCCAGAAAGTGTCTCCAATCATTTCTTATCCTTTTTTCTATATCTGCGCTTTGTTGATTTTTCAGGTGCGTCTACATACAGTGTGCGAGGGCACTGAAATTGTTTTCTTGTGAACGCATATTCAATGCTTTTGTCTTGACATTTGTATACACACTGGCGATCACCAGCCTCGTTGATCGCATTGGCACTTAAATTACAACTCATCATACCGACAATTATCAATTCAAGCATTGTTATCTCTCATAAATATTAGTTGGTGCTTCCTGCAGGACTCGAACCTGCGACCCTCAGTTTAGAAGACTGATGCTCTAATCCAACTGAGCTAAGGAAGCATAATTGGTAGTCCTGGCGGGAATCGAACCCACATTGCTCTCTAATCTGGAGACTGTGCCGAATATAAACCGGGTGTTTTACCATTAAACTACAGGACTGTTGGAGCGAGCAACGAGAATCGAACTCGTATCTTCTGCTTGGAAGGCAGACATAATAGCCCTTATACTATACTCGCATAGATGGTACGAGCGGGGGGACTTGAACCCCCACGACTTGAAGTCCACGGATTTTAAGTCCGATGCGTCTACCATTTCCGCCACGCTCGCTTAAAACTAGGTTCCCCAGTGATGAAACTCTTCTGGTTCATCAGAAGTGCGTAGAGAATTTTGTATTTCAGCAATTCTTCCTTCTATCACAGCGATTGTAGTATGAAGGTGTCCAGTATCATGCGGTTGTAGACGGGACTTAAGTTCGTTCACCTCACGTAGAAGATGAATGATGTGTTCGTATTTATATCTGTCACCATTAATATGCATTAGTCTGACTCCAACTGAGAGTGTTGTACAATGTATTGTTGAACAGTGTCAATATCAGCAGCGATTACAGTTAAATTTTTCCAATCATCAAGATGTGAGCGACCAGAAAAGTCAATTACCCAACCATTTCCTGCCATTTTAATGTTAAACTCAGGTCCAATTCTAGAAAATTCTTTAGTTAAGTCGATTTTGTTCATAATTTATCCTATATATTTGTTGTGGTTAGAATCATAGTAGTCATCTTTAGTGTAATGACGAATAGTAGTGTGTTCATGGATGAATCCTGATTCATCACGATACAGTGTAACGATCTTTTGTTCGATTAGATTGCCTGTTTGTTGAGATAAAATATTATCAGGCTCGTATTCATCTTCGGAAAGTGTTTGGTGTTTAAACATGATAATCTCCTAATTTTTTATATCATATCAAAAATAACAGAAGAAAGCAAGAAAGGAGCCGATTTTACGGCTCCTTTTGTGAGATTAAAAATAATTTTTGTTTTTCATTGTAAATTAACACTTCTCATAATCTCAAAATGTTGTTTTGTTCTACCAGTTCCATTTTCAGCAGGGAGGTTTACACTCTCTGCACGTAAAATTGATAGATTAGCGATAACTGCAATGGCAAAAATTGATTTTACCATAACGTAACGTCATTTCTCTGCAAAGCACGTTGTCTACGCTCTAATTCAACTAAATCTTCAGATTTAGCTAACCAAGCTTCTTCGCGCTTTCTTTGAATATCATAAAGGTTTTGAACGAAAAAAAGAGCAAAAAATTTAGCTATCATCGCACATCAACCTTTTTGCTTCATCATGATATCCTAATTGCGTCATACGATAAGCCGCAACAGAACGAGTCATAGCATCAAAAAATTTATATATTGTGCTCATCATAACAATCTCCTAACATCGTCAAGAGATTTTCCGCTTTTCACAAGGTTATAAACAAAGTCAGCGTTTGCACCCCATTCAGCCTCGCAGTAACGTCTCAAAGCGATAATATTATCAGATGTGAGACTGTTGCATTTAAAAAGTTTTTTGATATAGTTCATCACTATCTCCTTTTGAAAGTTAAACGAAAGGAGACGCAGAAAGCCTTAACTAATTTTAATTAGTTTAGGACGCTGTTCTTGAGGTATTTTAACTTCTAGTGTAATAGCAAGAATACCATCGTTCAGATCTGCTCCAGTGACTTCAGTGTATTCGCTTAATCTGAAAGATTTCATGAATGTACGAGTTGAAATTCCACGATGTACATACTGCTCTTCTGGACGGCGGCGTTCGCGATTGCCTTTGATAGTTAAGACGTGATCTATTACTTCAATATTTAAATCATCACGAGCGAAACCAGCAACTGCCAGTTCAACAAGATACTTATGCTCTTCCATCTTCACAACATTGTGAGGAGGATAAGAGTCGTTTGCATGTGTGGAAATTCTTTCGAGTTCATCGAAAATGTGATCAAACCCAAGGAAGGCTTTCCTTGGAATAGCGAAAGTTCTAGTCATTTTGTTCTCCTTAATTATAAGCAAGATGTTTAAGTAGACCGCTCATTGCGCATCTACCTTTATAATATACTAAAAAATAAAGCGAAAAGCAATACTAATCTTCTTCAAAGAAGAGATGAGCTTCAATGATCTCTGTAAAAAATTTGTAGTCAGCATAAAACACGCCTAATAACAAATATACAGGGTGAGCATATCCAAATAGTATAAGAGGCCAGCCAATAAAAATTAGAACATACTTCGACAAATAGTATAGATAATTTAGCAACAAATGCCGAGGTACGATAAAGTCAATTCCATTTATAAAATATATGATCGTCGATCTCAACTGTTTTTTCCTTTGAAGATGTCCATGCCGGATTTACATAATCTGCATGATAGTGAGTTGCACCATTTGTAAAGTCAATGATAGTAATATTTTTATCTAACAACAAAGCTGCTATGTCAATCGCGGTATTAATAGCAATTGAATCCTCTTTAACCCACTTATCTGATTTACCATCGCAGTACCATGAAAAATGGCAACGATTTTTTACGGGATACGTGATCAAATGATTTTTCCATGAAGGTCTGCGAGGTCCTTGCTTTACCACAGAACATACAGTGTCAGGAAAGCGATCATCTTGCACACGATTAAGAGTAACAATACCAACAGCAAGTTGACCAGCCCATGACTGATTGCGTGCTTCCCAATAAATATTTTTAGCTAAACACTCAAGCTCACTGCTAAATTCTTGAGCAAGGACGGGTGTCCCGCATGATGTCAGACTCAATACAATTGCTACCGTACTGTATCTCAATAATTGATAAAATCCACTCACTGTCATTGCAGAGTTGGTGCCAGTGGTTGACAGGAATTGTAAACGATTTGTGTTGATTAAGAATAGTTTTTTGAACATTTTTACCGTCCTCTGAATAATAAACTGTAGCTTCACCTTCTCTTACAAACCAAAGCTCACTTCGATGTTCATGAGATTGCCAAGAAAGTTCCTCACCTGGAAGGACTACTAGTTCTTTTACTTTTGTAGTGCCACTATAATTATTGAGAACTTTCCACTCACCCCAATCGCGCTGACAAGATTCTATACGCCAATTAGAGAGAAAATCAGAAGATGAGTTAAGTTTTGCTGTTCCTCCAAGAGTATCATCTATATCAATTAAAGCATATTGACAAAAATCAAACTCTGGAAAATTACCATATTTTCTATCACCACCATTACCAAAAGTAACATTAGCAAATTGTAATGCCGCTTGATTTAAGAGTGAGATCGCAGACCCATCCTCATCATCAAAATCCCAAACTTCATCAATCCATTTAATAGATTGTAATACTTTTTTACGAACTGAAAAAGGCATGAACGCTTTGCCTTTTTTACGAACAAGCCAAGGGTCAGAGTTAAGCCCGACTACAACATAATCATATTTTTTAGCCGCTGCTTCAAACATAGCAATATGACCATCATGAACAGGATCAAAACCTCCTGATAAAACTACAACTTCCATTCCCAAATAACCTCTGCTGAATCATTAAAAACAAGACCTACTGGTTTACCCTTTGATTCCCACTTTTTTACCATGCGAGTATGTTTACAATTCTTAATACGAGCAGGGCAAGTACAGCCTCTATGATTGAAGGTGTATACATCCAAGGGCGAATTTGTATCAGCAAACTTTGCAACTTCTGCACCGAATTTTCCTTTACGAACATAATACTCAGACATCCTTTTCTCCATAATTTTACCTATAATACAAGAAAAAAGACTATTAAGCAACTAAAAAGAAACACAGGTAAGTCATTGACTGTACCTGTGTTTCCGTTCCCCTCTGCGACTCTCTCGAGTCTTTTACAGAGTATCAAATAAATAATTAATAAGCAATATTAAAGTAACTTATTTTCCTTAATTATGTCATATAAATATTCAGCAAACCACTCTTGAGCATCTTCTCCGTAATGACCCCAAACTGAATTTGGACCATGCTCAAAACCTTCACTTTCAAGCAATGTGCAATAGTTAAATTTTTTATGATGTATAGTAGGAAATCTTTTGTGATTTACAAGTTCAGTATATTGTGGAAGAATTGTAAGTGGTAAACTTTGACTTGCCTGGTAAAAGAAATATTTAATCTTATGAGACACAAGTATATTCTGTAGTTGTAATATGTTGTTATACCATCTCACAGATTCTTGGTATTGATTTACTCTCAACATCCAAGTTTTGTAATAATAGTAGGCATTTTTACTTAGCTGTTTTTTGTAAATTTCATCATTATTCACACACAGCGGTGTCCAACCATTATCAAAAAAACCCGCTTCATTTTTTTCAACCTCATATAGCTCTTTTCTCCAAATATCAGGCCACATTACTACAAATAAAATTTGAGATGGATCAAAAGAAGTTTGTTGTCTTAAAAGATGAAGTTTTTCAATAGAAGTGCGAACAACTCTTTCGCAAGAGGCTCCAGAAAAAGAAAGATTTAAATGATCGAAATTTAACCTATCTGCAAGTAGTTTTGGCCATGCTTTTTCATGGCATGCGCCTTGTAGTTCGTGTTCAATTTCTGCTCCAGCTGTATGCGAACAGCCATTTGCAATTAAAATCATTCACTGAACATTACTGTTAGGTTTGAAAAACTAATAGCATTTGCTGGAGTGCCATCAAAAGATGCATCATAACGCACCAATTCTGAATTAATAATCGGTAAAGCTTGTGCAATCCATTGCTCAGATGATAACTCTGAAGATACATTTAAAGTTGTAAAATCAATCTCTGTAGTTTCGGGATATGAAGTTGTAGGAAGTCTTTGAATAGTTACCGTATAATAACTACCATTGACATTATTATCATTTTCATCAACTAAAATTTGTGAATCACTTATATACACATTAACAATGTTATAGTTTGAGCCTTCATATAAATTAGGCATTTACACTCTCATACTTTCTATATTGTGGAAATACATCAAAAAAACTAGTATCTCTGTACTGATCTAGTAATTTATTATATGATATCATTTCTCTTATTATTTCTTCAAAATCTGTATATTGATTATAGTCAATTTCTATGGGTTTGTCTATAAAATTTTTATGTAAAGTCATCAACTCTGGATAATTATAGTATAATTGCTTGAGTTGTTCTTTATCTTCATTTAATAATATTTGAGGGTTTAAATGTTGAGGTCTATAACAAGGAGAGTATATAATATTGATTCCCCATTTTCTAAAACGTTCTATGTAAGGAAGTGTCCACGCACTATAAACATTAACCACACAATTAATGGCATCGATGTATCTATAAGCACGTTTAAAATTTTCTAAAAAAGTTTTCATTTTAAATCCAGTTCTTGAATACTCTACACCTTCTCCCCAACCATCTACACTAGCTTCAAGACAAACTTTATCAAACTTTTCCCATAAAGATAACAGATCTACTCCTTTATAGTCTAAATTAGATAAATTTGTTGAGTACCCTAAAGTAATATTAGTCAGTTTATTTTCAATTAAAAAGTTTAAAAGAGTAAAGTGAGCATCAGAAATTAGAGGCTCTCCTCCAGAAATGCTTATATGTTTTAAAGTTTGATCACTAATACTCTTTTTTAATAAAGGTAATAAATAGTGTTCACTTGCAAGAGTATCTTTTATTACAGTTTCATTGTCCATATATTTATAGTAACCGTGTTTTTTATTTTCTACCATCCAAGTGGTAGAAAATGATGGGTTACACATGCGACACTTAAAATTACAAACATTATTAAGACGAATATGAACAGAGTGTAAACCCTTGCGATCACGTGCAGATTTAATTCTATGAGATTTCATACCTGATTCTTCATTTTTCCAACACCATTCACAGTTTGGGTGTTTAACTCCTGAATCAAGGTCTTTTTTTAAATCTTTTAGAGCATTTCCTGTTAAGTAATTTTTAATATTATTACCCATAGGAAAACGA
>CAACVD010000932.1_pt1 | contig 14078 bp, 21 predicted proteins | sample 2381771 | NCBI WGS metagenome assembly CAACVD01 (sample SAMEA5211965, study PRJEB30684) | marine metagenome | biome: Marine; feature: Epipelagic; material: Water | collected 2015-10-15 | depth 15 m | reverse complement strand
ATAGTCGACGGCCTAGAGACTATGTAGAATTAACTAGGAGAACAATCATGGCTAATACAACCTTTTCAGGACCGGTCATTTCTAAAAATGGCTTCATAGGTTTTGGACCCGGTATGTCAAAAGCAATCAACTCAACTGGTTTAGGGGCAGCTGGTTTACCACTAACTGTAGCTGATCACGCGGGAAGATTGTTAATATCACAAGATGCAGATGGAATTTATGCATTACCAAGCATTAACACTAATGCTAATGGTGCAACTGCAGGTGATACTGACTACAATAACTTAAACAACATTGGTGCTACTTTCACTTTTTATATTGATACACTTGCAACTGATGTTCAAATCATAACTGACGGAACTGATAAGTTCACAGGCGCAGCTATGATTGCTGTTGATGATGGAGCTAAAAAAGCTTTCTTTCCAGCAGCAGCAAATGATGTACTTTCTATGAATGGTAGTACTACAGGTGGAATTGTTGGTTCTGTAATTCAAATTACAGCACTAGAATCTGCTCAGTATTTGGTACACAATACTTTGATCCTAGGATCAGGAACTATTGTTACACCATTTAGCGATACGTAATAGATAATTAATTTGTGTGAGTCTTCGGACTCACACAAGTTTTAAGGAGAATTAAATATGAGATCAGATGTAAAAGCGATTCAAATAACAGCAACAGGTCAAGTGTTTGGTGGAAGAACAAGACTAAGAGGAATTATTCTTTCTAACACAACGACTACTACTGATACAGGATCAATAACTTTACAGGATATCAGCGGAACTCAATTCACTGCAGAGGTTCCTCCAGGAGATGTTTTTACTTTTAATATGCCTGAAGATGGAATTTTATTTAAATCTGGAATGACTTGTAGCGCTATTACTAGTGCTAAATCAACCGTGTTAATAGATAAATAAGGAGAAAAAATGGATTCAGATCAGAAGACATTAAACATGACAACAGTAGGAGCTGATACTTTAGCTAGAGCTGGTAGAGCTAGAATTACTTCAATCCAAGGATTAGGTATAGCATCATCTACAATTATTTTTTATGATTCATCAGATGCTTCATCACCAGGAACAGCAGTTGCTACATATAAATTTGGTACTGAAGGATTAGAAGTTTATATTCCTGGTTCAGGTATTAAGTTTGAAAATGGTATTGTTTATAATTTAGCAGGAGCAGGCGGAAGCATTACAGTAACTATAACAGGAGCTTAATGGCAACTTCAGGAACTACAGTCTTTGAAAAAAATTTTGCTATCGATGATATAATCACCGAAGCCTATGAAAGATTAGGACGTTTTGATTATTCTGGAAATGATATAAAATCTGCAAGACGTTCTTTAAATATAATGTTTCAAGAATGGGCAAACAGAGGTTTGCATTTTTGGGAAGTTGGAAATAACGATATCACATTAGTTGCTGGTAAGGCAACTTACACAATGTTTAGATCAACATCTGATGGAACTTCAGATGCAACAGCAGTATATGGTGTTGATGATGTATTAGAAGCTGTATATAGAAACTCTTCTTCAACTGATTTTCCATTAACAAAAATAAATAGATCTGCATATCAAGGTCTTTCAAATAAAACAAACACAGGAACTCCTACACAATATTTTGTTCAAAGATTTATTGATAAAGTAACTATTACTTTATACTTAACTCCAGGTTCTTCTGAAGCCGGAAACAAACTTAATTATTATTATGTAAAAAGAATTCAAGATGCAGGAGCTTACACTAATGAAGCTGATGTACCTTATAGATTTGTACCATGTATGTGTGCTGGTTTAGCTTACTATCTTTCTCAAAAAGTAAAACCAGAACTTACACAACAAATGAAATTATTATATGAAGATGAATTAAAAAGAGCATTAGAAGAAGATGGTTCACCTTCAAGTTCTTTTATAACTCCAAAAACTTATTATCCAAATGTCTAATTTATCTAGAGGAAAATACGCACAATTTATATCTGATCGTTCTGGTCAAGCATTTCCATATACAGAAATGGTTATTGAATGGAATGGTGCACGTGTGCATACATCAGAGTTTGAAGCAAAACATCCACAACTAGATCCAAAACCAACTACTGCAGATGGACAAGGTTTAAGAAATGCAAGACCACAAACTTTTACACTTGCTTCTGGTGGCGGTGGTGGAATAGCTGTAGATTTAACTTTACCTGCACCATTTTCTTTTTCATCTGAAGGAATGGTTCCTGATAATGGAAGTATAATTAATTCAAAAAGAGAAGGACATATTAGTTTAGGAAATGTAGAAATAACCGGAGCAGTCGCAGTTACAACTTATGCAGTCACTGTTGCTAATCCAGGTTCTGGAAATAAATATTATATTGATGGAGCTCAACAAGCTACTTTAAATTTTACAAAAACTAACGTATATAAATTTGATCAATCAGCTGGTACTAATGGAGGACACCCTCTAAGATTTTCTACAACTTCAAATGGCACTCATGATGGAGGAACAGAATATACTACTGGTGTAGTAACAAGTGGAACTCCTGGATCAACAGGTGCTTACACTCAAATAACTGTTGATGCAAGTGCACCTAGTACGTTATACTATTACTGTAGCAATCACTCTGGAATGGGAGGCCAGATAAATATATCATAATGACTTACGCAGAATTAGTACAAAAAATTAGAGACTACACAGAAGTTAGTTCAAATGTTTTAACTGACTCTATTACAAATGATATTATTAGAGATGCAGAATTAAGAATAATGAGAGATGTAGATGTCGATGCAAATAAAAGATATGTAACAGCTCAAGTAATTTCAGGAACAAGATTTATTGATACACCTCAAAATACTCTAGTAATTAGATCAGCTCAAATTGTAGATTCTGATGGAACAAGCAACCCTGATAATAGAGAATTTTTACAATGGAGAGATTCCAGTTTTATGTCTGAATTTAATCCCACTAATGCTCAAGGTGTTCCAAAATACTACAGTTGGTGGGACGATGACACAATAGTATTGGCTCCAACTCCAAATGCTACTTACACAATTCAGTTAAATTATATCTTGAAACCTGAGACTTTATCTAGTACAAATACACAAACATATATCAGCCAACAATTTCCCAATGGCTTATTGTATGCATGCTTAGTTGAAGCATTTTCATTTTTAAAGGGGCCAAATGATCTCTTGCAATTATACGAAGGAAAGTATAAACAAGTATTAGAAGGCTTCTCTATAGAACAAATGGGAAGACGAAGACGTGATGAATATCAAAGTGGTGTTCCTCGTGTCGGTGGTAAATAATAATAAGGAGAAAAAACTATGGCTATTACACAAGCAATTGCAAATTCTTTCAAAAAAGAATTATTGGAAGGTGAGCATAATTTTGGTACTGGTGATGACAAGTTTAAGATTGCTCTTTATCTATCTTCAGCTACTCTAAACTCAGCAACTACTGCATACACTGCAACAGGAGAAGTTTCTAACACAGGTCAGTACACAGCCGGTGGCGGTGCGCTTACAAATAATGGAACTTCTATAACAGCTGGTGTTGCAAGAGTTGACTTCGCAGACAGATCTTTCACTGGAGTGACGTTAACTGCTAGAGGAGCTTTAATCTATAACACTTCTGCAACTGCAACTAATGCAGCTGTATGTGCTTTAGATTTTGGAAGCGATAAAACAGCGACAGCAGGTGTTTTCACAATTCAGTTTCCAGCAGCTACATCAACAGCAGCGATTTTAAGAATCTCTGGTTAGTACATAGGAGTTAAAATCCTATGGCATCAGGAACTTGGAATACAGGCTTTTGGGGCCAAAACCAATGGAACGATTTAGCTAATCCTACATTTACATTAACAGGGATAAGTTTATCTGGTGTTATTGGTACAACTACTGAAGCCGCAGGTGAAATAAATACAGGTTGGGGACGTATTGAATGGGGCATAAATGCCTGGGGTGAATTTGGTACTGCACTTCCAACAGGAGTTTCTGCATCTTTTAATATAGGAACCGTAGCTGTAACTGCAGGTGCCACTGCAACAAACTCTACAAATAATAATCAAACAATAACTGCAGCACTCAATAGTGTAGCTATTGATATTCAAGGAAAAGTATTTCCTACAGGTTTTGGTTTAAGTGGAACTTTAGGAGCAGCTGATGCTGGTCCTGATGCAATGCTTACAACTAATCATGCAACAATGGGTCTTGGTTCTGTTCAAGCTTACAATCAAACAGGTTGGGGTAGACAAGAATGGAATGAAAATGCATGGGGTGTTGAAGGTCAATTTGCAAATGTTGATGTAACTGGAATTGCAATGACTGGAGCTGTAGGTAATTTATCTCTTAAAGGTGAATCAGTAGTTCTTCTTAATACTTTAAATGTTGCCGCCGCTACATTAGGTGCTGTTGATCCTGCTCCTGATGCAAACTTATTAAGTCAGTTAGCTACTATGTCAACTGGTACATTAGGAATGCAAGGAGATGTTCCACAAGATGTAACAGGTATTGCAATGTCTGCAGGTTTAGGAAGTGTTGTAGTAGTTCCTGGTCAAGAGGTACCTTTAACAGGTTTACCTGCTCTTGCTAGAGTAGCTAGTGTAACAGCTGTTATACATGTAGACGTACTATTAACAGGAAATGCCTTGACTATGTCACAAGGTAGTGGTAATGCTTTAATCTGGAACGAAGTAAACACGGGTACAGCGCCTATAACTCCTCCAGGATGGCAAGAAGTAGCTGCATAATGAGTTTGACACAAACTCAATTTTTTAGTAAAGTAAACGCAAATAAGGAATTTAAATTATGGCAAACTCAACATCAGCTAGTTTAAAATTAACAGTACAAGCAACTGGAGAAAATTCAGGAACTTGGGGACAAATTACAAATACTAACTTACTAATTCTTGAACAAGCAATTGGTGGTTATGACGCATTTAACGTAACTAACGCATCTAGAGCTTTAACTTTTACAAATGGTGCTTTATCAAATGGTAAGAATGAAGTTATTAAATTAACAGGAACACTTGAAGCAAACGTAAATGTTACTATTCCAAATTCAATAGAAAAAACTTATGTTGTTGAAGATGCATGTAATCACGCAGGTTTTACTTTAACTTTTAAAACTGCATCTGGAACAGGTGTACTATTATGTGAAGGTCACACTTACACTTTATATTCTGATGGAACTAATGTTGTAAAAGCAGGTGAACTTAAAAAATGGAGAGCAGTATCAGCAGCAGAAACAGTTCAAGCTGGAGCTCAGCTATTAGTAAATACAAATGGTGGAGCAGTTACAGTAACCCTACCAGCATCACCAAGTGCTGGGGATGAAGTAGCTTTTATTGATCAAGGTTATGATTTTCAAACTAACGCGTTGACTGTTGGTAGAAACTCTTCTAATATAGCTAACGCAGCAGCAGACCTTGTTGTTAATACACAAGGTGCTGGTTTTTGTTTAGTATTTTCAGGAGACGCAACAACAGGTTGGACTTACAAGGAGAAATAGAATATGGCAAATTACGAAGCAACAAAATACAATTTTTCAGGAGCAGACCTTACTGGTATCGAAGGAATTCCTACAGCAACTATTGTACCATGGTCTTCTGCATCAGTGCCAACAGGATTCTTAGAATGTAATGGTCAAGCAGTTTCAAGATCAACTTACTCAGATTTATTTGCAATCGTAGCTACAACTTATGGAACTGGAGACGGTTCATCAACTTTTAACGTACCAAATCTTCAAGATAATGTAGCAGTTGGAAAATCAAACAACAAAGCTTTAGCATCAACTGGTGGAGCAAACACAGTTGCTGTAACACCAGCAGGTAATATTTCAGGTTCAACAGCTAACGCAACTTTATCAACAGGGCAACTTGCTAGTCACTCACACAATGCTGCAAGTTTTAACTATAGATTTTGTGGTGTACAAAATAGTGGTGGATATCCACGTGGTCAAAATAATGGTAGCACAGGTGGTGCAGGTTCAGGTGGTGGACACTCTCATAATATGAGTGCAAACTTTAGTGGAACTGCAGCTAACCCATCAGTTTTACAACCTTATTTAACAATTATATACGTAATTAAAACTTAGGAGAAAAAATGGCAAGTAATGGAAATTGGACAGTAGTATTTGAAGACAAGATGATAATTAAAAATCATGCAGAAGGTGCTTCTGAAGGTGTTGGATATATTATTTCAGATGATTCTTTTTGGAATCAATCTAAATTTTCAAATATTTGGGCTATTCAATATGGAGCATCTAACACTTCAGATGAAGTAGAACATAGAGATGCAACTCCTCATTGTAGTTATGCAGAAGCAGACTTAGGAGACATAAGTCAATTTTCTTCTAGATGGGATTCAGCTCATTTATTAAAATTACAATCTGACTGGGACGCAGACGATAGAGATGAATCAGAAAAAGGTTCAAGACCTACTTCTTACTCTTCGTAATTATCTAAAATTCATCCAAGAAGTTAAAATATATTTTTCACCAGATAATGGTGGATTACCTCTATGAAGATATGGAAAAGAAGATGGCCAAATAACTATTCTTCCTTTTTTAGGTTTTACTCTTTTTGAGAAATGTAGGAATTCTGTTTCTCCTCCATCTTCTATATCATTTAAATATATAGAATAAACAAAAGCTCTTGCTTCACTATCATAACCTTTAGCATGTTCTATATGCCAAGTATGATAACCTTCTGTTGGTAGAGTTTTTTGTATTTTTAAATTTGTAAAATGAAATGGTCCATTATCAAAAGCATGTCTTCCCCCTGTAGTTTCAAGATAATGTTGAAGTGCCATATCAAAATTAACCATCATAGATTTTAATTCTGTCCACCAAATATCTATATTATCTGGAGCAGCAAAATACTGTTGATCTTGTTTATGTAAAACAGAAGATTGTTCAGTATTTATTCTACTAAATGTACGATTAAATTTATTTTGATCTTCATAAAGTTTAATAGCTTTATCACATTCTTGATCAGTAATGTAATTGTCATATATTCCTATAAAATTTTCTATTGTATATGTTTTTTCTTTAGTCATGTTGTTCTGCTTTCATGTGCCAGTGAATAAATCTATATGGAGATCTTCCCATGTCTGTTGAATGTCCATGATTTAAATGTGATTGAAAAATTATCATAGTGCCAGGTATAATATTAAAGCTAATACTTGGAACGCATGATAGGGTTATGTCTTTGTCTTGATTCCAGGGAAGTTTGTTCATTTCTGCACCAGGTCTTGGATCATAAAAAATAGGTTTTGAAGTTTCTTTACTACATTTTAAAAAATAAAAACCAGAAACATGAGTATTAGGATGAACATGAGGTGTATGATGTCCTCCTCCATTAGAATTAAATTCTTGAAGCCATAAACTAGTGAATTTTAAATCATTAAATTTAGATCCTGTAGACGTTAAAAAATCAATTGAATATTTTTTTATATCATCTTTTAAAGATTGAAAACTTTTATGATCTTGTAAATCTTCTGATTGAAAACTTTTATTAACACCATCAAAATTTAAATCTGCAATAATATCATCACAAGGTTTTTCTAATGGTAATAAGTATTTAGGAAAAATACCTTCCCAAACATTAGTAGGAAAAAGATTATATGGTTTAAACATTTGTTTTTTCTTTAAGTTTTTCTATTTTTTTATCTACATTAAAACTACTATCTTTTTGTGTAATATTAAATATCAAACTATATCTATTTTTATCACCTTGATATACATCAAATCCATGTGTAACACATGGAGGAAATATATAGTAGTCTCCTGCTTTAGGAGTTATTTTTATATTTAACTCTGGTAGTATTAAATCACATCCATCAGTTAAATACAAAATACCATGAGTAGAATAATGTTCATGATAATTTAAACTATCTCCTGGTTTTATTTCATTTCCCCAAGCATTTTCAATTGTATTTCTTTCTAAGAAATATTCAAATAGGTTTGGATGTGTAGTTTGATGTTTATTAATTAAGTGAACCATAAATTGATTAAATACATCTTTACCTATAAAATGATTCCAATCCGTCATTCCTCCTTTAACATTAGTATAGTTTTCCATTTTAGGATCTAAGTTATTTTTTATACCTATAAGCATATTATGAATAGCTTCTGGATAAGGATAATGACCAAAAATAATATTTATTGTTCTAGGGTACGTAAGAAGTAAACTATTTTTATGTTCACCAAGTTTGTTGTTTTTATTTAATAAACTAATCATTGAAGCCATGAAACTATACTATATCTAGTCCCTTTTGTTATTGGTTCTATCCCATGTGGATACATAAAATTACTTGGAAAAAATACAATAGAACCTTTATCAAGTTTTAATCTCTTAACTTCAAAATTTTTTTGATCACCAAACACTAAATCTCCTCCTTCATAGCTATCATTCAAATTCATAATAACACTAAGGGATCGGGTAAAATCTGTGTAAGTATCTATGTGATATTTGTATTCACCACCAATTTCATATTTTAATATATCTATTTGATTTGTTTTAGTATTGTCAATTTTAGGAAATTTAACTTTGTAAAATAAATGAAGTTTTTCTATTTCTTTTTTTATCTTGTTAAAAATAGATTTATCTTTTTTAGAATCTAAAGTGTATCCCAAAACATTTCGTATTTTTGTATTTAATTTATCTTCTTCAATTGTAAGATGTTTATTTGCTTTCTCGTCTATAATAGTAATTACTTCGTCACAAAGATCAGGGTTTATTATCTTTTTAATTTCTACAATTGCTTCCAAATGGTCCATAATTATGATACTTTCATTCTCTGTAAAACTGATATATAACCTACTATATGCTACAAAAATTAAATTTCAAGCCTGGTTTTAACAAAATGGTCACGGATTCAGGAGCTGAATCTCAGTGGGTAGATGGTGATTTTGTTAGATTTAGATATGGACTACCTGAAAAAATAGGTGGTTGGAATCAATTATCTATCGCAGGAGAAACTTTACCTGGAGCAGCACGTGCTCAACACTCCTGGACATCTTTAGCTGGTGAAAGATATGCAGCCATTGGAACTTCACAAGGTTTATTTATATATTATGGAGAACAGTTTTTTGATATTACACCATTAGACACAGCTATAACAGGATGTACATTAACAACAGTTAATGGTTCAAATGTTTTACAAGTTAACAAAGGCTCACATAATTTAGAAGTTGGAAGATATGTAACTTTATCTGGTGTAACTGTTACAGGTGCATCAGACTACACAGCATCAGAATTAGAAAAAACTTATGAAATTTTAACAGTTGCAACTGTAGATAAATTTACCGTTCAAGCAGTAAGAAATGAAGGTGGAAGTGGTATGACTGCTGCAGGTGCAGCAACAGTTAATCCTTACGTTGAAGTTGGTCCTGTTTTTCAAACACTAGGTTATGGTTGGAGTACATCAACATGGGGAGCTTCAACATGGGGAACTGAAAGAACTACAAGTGATGTAGTTCTGGATCCAGGAAACTGGAGTCTTGATAACTATGGACAAGTTCTTGTTGCAACAATTAGAGATGGAGAAACTTTTACTTGGAATGCAGGAGCATCTGGAGCTAGAGAAATTAGAGCATCTAAATCTACATCTGGTTTTTCAACTTCAGCTAACCCAACTGCATCAAGATTAACACAAGTCTCAGATAGAGACAGACACTTATTTCATTTTGGAACTGAAACAACTATTGGCGATCCAACAACACAAGATCCAATGTTTATAAGATTTTCTAATCAAGAAGATTTAAATACATATGCACCAACTGCAATAAACACTGCAGGTAGTTTTAGATTAGACAAAGGAAATAAAATTGTAGGAGCTGTATCTGGTAAAGACTACACTTTAGTTTTAACTGATACTTCTGCTTATGTAATTCAATTTGTTGGTCCACCATTTACATTTAGCGTTAGACAAGTTGGTACTAACTGCGGATGTATTGGTCAACACGCATTAACTTATTCTGATGGTAAAGTATTTTGGATGTCAGGTGAAGGTGGATTTTTTGTATTTGATGGTACGGTTAAATCATTACCATGTTTAGTTGAAGATTTTGTTTTTACAACATCAGGAAATAATCTAGGATTAAATTTTAATGCAACTGATATTATATATTCTGAACACAATACTTTATATGGAGAAGTAAATTGGTTTTATCCAAAAGATGGATCTGATCAAATTGATAGATGTGTTACATATAATTATGGAGAAAATGTTTGGACAACTTCATCATTAGCTAGAACTTCATATGTAGATACAGGAGTATTTGATGTGCCTTACGCAACAGAATATAGTTCTACAGGTTCACCTGTATTTCCAGATATTCTAGGTATTACAAACACATATGGAGCTTCAACTTATTATGCTCACGAAGTTGGAACTGATCAAGTTAATTCATCAGGCACAACTTCTATTAATGCGTTTATTGAATCTGGAGACTTTGATATTACAGCAGCTAGAACTAGACAAGGTCAAGCAACAGGTATGGTTGATTACAGAGGAGATGGAGAATTTTTTATGTCTGTAAAAAGATTTATACCTGACTTTAAAGTTCTTACAGGTAATTCAAAAATTACATTGTTGTTAAATGACTATCCAAATAACACTGCATCTAGCTCACCTCTTGGCCCATTTACAATAACATCATCTACTGATAAGGTAGACACTAGAGCAAGAGGAAGATTATTATCAATAAAAATAGAAAATGATGGCACTGGTGAAACTTGGAGATATGGAACTTTAAGAGTTGATGCTCAACCAGATGGAAGAAGATAATGGCTAAAGTAACAAATTATATACCTGAACCAAAACAAGAATATGATGTAGAAAATCAAAGACAGATACTAGAGTCTTTAACTACATTACAAAATCAATTAAACTTTTCTTTCCAACAAGACTTGAAAAATGAACAAGATGCGTTTAATTACTTTTTATCATGACAATAAGATATAAAAATCAAGGTTTCAAACAAGCTGATACAGCCAAAGCTACAGTGCTTACTTGTCCTAATGATGGAGCAATTATAATTAAAAGTATATATTGTGCTAACAATGATGCATCATCAGCTATTGTGGTAAATATGAATTTAGTTGATTCATCTGATTCAAGCACTGAGTATGAATTTTTTAGAGATGATGTAGCTGCTAAGTCACAAGTAAATGCTTCACCCCAAGGGTTGAATTTAGAAGCAGGCGATGCTATAACAGTTCAAGCAGCGACTGGTAGTAATAAAATACAAGGTGCCATAAGTTATGCTTTAATAGACAGATCACAAGAAAATGGATAAAGATATACCTAAAATAGATTGTGTAACTACAACAACATACAGAAATACCAAGACAGGAGAAGTATCTAAAGAGAAAGTAGAAGGACCTGATATTGTACAAGATGTTACAGTTCAAATTACTAACAAAGGTCTTGAAGTATTTCAGAAAGTAATGAATCAAAATAATGAAAAACCAAAATCCTAGAGGCGGAACAGAATTACAATTTGAATATTTAAGAAAGCATGTAGAACCTAGCTTACTTAATCAAGTAGAAATTTGCACATCAGTTCCAGGTAAAATACCTTTACACCCAACCAAGTTAAATATTCTTTGGCAAAAAAATTCTTGGGATCAACCTAATTTACAACCCTGGTTCAGTGATAAATCGAATCATGATAAATATGATTGGTATATATTTAATTCTAATTGGAACTTTGAACAGTTTACAAAAAGATTTGATTTACCAAGAGAAAAATGTGTAGTCATTAAAAATGGTATTGAAGAAGTACAACCTGTTATAACACAATATAAAAAAGGTGATCCTATAAAAATAATACATCATTGCACACCTTGGAGAGGTTTATCTGTATTGTTAGGTGCAATGCAATTGGTTAAAAATCCATTAATTAGTTTAGATGTTTATTCTTCTTGTGAAGTATATGGAAAAGATTTTGCAGAAGCTAATGATGAATCATATAAAGCTTTATATGAACAAGCAAGACAACTACCTAATGTAAATTATATTGGTTATAAACCAAATGAATATATTAAAGAAAATTTAAAAGATTATAGAATGTTTGTATACCCAAGTATTTGGGAAGAGACATCTTGTATATCATTATTAGAATCTATGTCAGCTGGTCTATATTGTATTACAACTAATTATGGTGCTATATATGAAACAGGTGCAGAGTTTCCAATGTATGTACCTTATTCAAATGACTATAAAAGTTTAGCTAGAAAGTTTGCTGCGGCAATAGAAGCTGCTGCAGGTATGCTTCATGATTCAGGCATCCAGGATCATTTAAAGATGCAACAAAATTATGTAAATAGATTTTATGATTGGGGAGCAAAAGGACAAGCATGGACAAGATTTTTGAGAGGAGCACTAAATGCAAAATAATGAACCAATATGGTTTTCTGAAAAAAAGAAAACAAATGCTAATGAAGATACTTATCAAACTGAAAAAATAGAACAGGTAAACTCAAATGTTAAAACTATTAATGTAGGTAATATTTTAGATAAACCGAAAGCAAAGATAATGGTTTGTACTCCTTGTCATAGTGAAGTGTCTATGCATTACACTCAAGCTGTATTAAAGTTTCAATTAGACTGTATGCAACAAGGTATACTAGTTAGTTTTACATTACTTAAATCATCATTGGTTACACAAGGTAGAAACTTATGTGTAGCAGAATTTTTAAATCATAAAGACCATTATGATTATTTATTGTTTATAGACTCAGATATAGATTTTAATTCTAAAACTATATACAAAATGATAGGTGCAGATAAAGATATTATCTCTTGTCCGTATCCAATGAAAACATTTGATACAGATAAAATGTGGAGAAAAATGAAAGAAACTAATTTAGTTAAAACTCCTGACGATGTATTAAAGGCAGCTCATGTGTTTCCCATTAAGATTGGAAAAAATGAAATGACTATGAAAAATGGAGTTATAAAAGTAACTCATGCTCCTACAGGATGTATGTTAATTAAAAGACAAGTTATTGAGAAAATGATTAAACATCATCCAGAACTAGAAATATATCAACCTACAGTTATTAATGGCAAAGAAGTCAAAAAAGAAAACTTTTACAATTTATTTGATACTTTACATGATATAGAAACTAAAAGATATTTTGGTGAAGATTTTGGTTTCTGCCAAAGATGGACAGATATGGGTGGAGAAATATATATCTATGCTATGGATAATATAACTCACGTTGGAGATCATCAATACTGTGGTCGATTTTTTGATTTATTAGAACAAGCAAAATCTGTTGACGATAGCGAAAAAATCAAATAAAGTATTATATTTACAGGATTCTACGCCTGCTCAACAGTATAAATATATTTAAATTATGGCGATATCACGAGGATTACAACCAAGACAATTATATGGACTAGGAAGTCTAGTTAAATCAGTTACTAAAGGCGTTAAAAGCGCTGTAAAAGGTGTAGCTAAGACTGTTAAGAAAAATCCAATGTTGGCTTTAGCTGCTTTAAACTTTGCACCTATGCTTGTTAAAGGTGGAGCAAGTACATTTCTTGGTGGTAAAAATGCTATGTTTGGTTTACCTACTTTATTTGGTGGAAGTGCATTACCACCATCACAAGGTTTAGGTAAAACTACAGGTCTTTTTGGTAATGTTAAAAATTTTTTTACTGGAGGATCTGATTTAGCAAATACTGCAAAAATATTTGCCGGTGGTTCTTTACTAGGTGGACTATTAAATCAAGCTGAAGAAGAAGGTGATCCTGAAGGTATTACTAGAGATGTTGGAGCATTAAGAAGTAAGTTAATTAATGCATATAAAAATCAAAGAACATTTTCTGATGCAGCAGATGAAGATGCAGCTATTCTTGAACAAGTAGAAATAGATTTATCCGAGTATAATCAAGATATGAATAGAGCAAATGTTGCTTATGGTGGTAGAATGGGTTTTGCAAGAGGACCAGATAATCCAGAACAAAATGCTATACAAGCAGCCGGCATCATGAATCTACCATTAAATCAAAACCCTGCGGGGGTTACAGAATTAGACCTTAGAGAAACAGGTGGATTTATTCCTCCAGTTGGTGTAAAA
>CAACVD010000930.1_pt1 | contig 14085 bp, 14 predicted proteins | sample 2381771 | NCBI WGS metagenome assembly CAACVD01 (sample SAMEA5211965, study PRJEB30684) | marine metagenome | biome: Marine; feature: Epipelagic; material: Water | collected 2015-10-15 | depth 15 m | reverse complement strand
GTTAGTGCCTTCAATGTATAAGTTACCAGTTCCTGCATCTTGAATGTAACTATTAGACCCATCATGATAGATTTGTAGGGGACTACCATTACCAAATCTTGCTTTGACATTATTGTTATGTCTTGTATCTTGAAGAAATAATGTTTTAGTAGAGGAACCATCAAGATAGAAATATGTTGTCTGACCACCAGAACCATCATCAGATTGAAATACGATATTTTCATCATCATTAGTGTTTCTGATAAATAGACTGCCAGTACCATCGTGGGTGATAATTGAGTTATTGCTATCATGGAATATTCTTAAATCACTACCTGCACCAAAGATGGCTTTGTCGTTATCACCAAACAAAGCATCATTAGTAAAACTGACATCATCATTAAAGGTGGTTGTCCCTTCTACTGTAACTGTATTGTTAAAAGTAGAGTTACCACTAATATTAAGACCATGTGAAAAATCAAACTCATCATTGGTGGCATCCCACAAGATGGTGGCATCTGTCGTTGAATTGACTGCATCTTGGATGGTGATACCTGCCCCATTGGCACTTGCTGATGTGTCGCCTGCTCCGTAATTAAGCGTTATGTTCTTATCTTCTACATCTAGGGTGGCAGTGTTAAGGGTCACTGTTGTGCCATTGACAGTTAAATCGCCTGACACAATTAAATTGCCACTAGCTGTTGTATTTTGGTGCAAGGTAATGGTATCTTCTGTGGCTTCATTCATTGAAATAAATTCAACACCACCTGCAAACAAACTTATATCATCATCGGTAAATTGTAAGTAAGTATCATTATCACCTCTGTGTTTAATAAATTCTGTAATGTTAATATTGCCATTTACATCTAATGTAGACCCATCAAAGGTCAGATTGGCTTCACCATTTAAAGTGTTAGCTGTGCCACTACCTGTAATGATGCGATTGTCGGCATTGTTGTTGATGGTTGTGGTTGTCCCTACAGTGATAGCATTTTGTATGGTGGTTGTGGTTGTTGCATCTAGTGAAGCAATGTTCTGCAATTGTCTGGCACTGGATATGACTGTGGTACTGCCTGAAATTAAGTTGCCTTTGAAGGTTAGGTTTTGGAATGAAGCATTACCTGTGTCAGTTTTGATAAATGCTTTCTCAGTGATCGTGCCATTGTTGTCTAAAGCAAAGGAAACCTTATCGCCATCCTCACCAGATTCACTAGCAAAAGTTAAAGCATTGGTGACATTGCCAGTATTAATTCTGAGTTGTGGCTCATCAATACCAGAGCCGATTTTTACTAAGGATGTGCTAACTTCAAACTTTTTGATAGATGCAGAAGTGTCAATGGAAATAGAACCTGAAGTGATTGTGCCTAAGTCTGCTGAGATAGCTCCTAAGTTATCAACATTTAGCTCTGTAGCTGTAATGCTGTTAGATGCAATCTCATTAGCTGTGATTGTGTTGGCTTGTATCTTATCTGCTGTGATGGCATCGTCAGCAATTTCATCAGTATCTACTGCACCAGAGCCGATGTCTGGGTTCTGCACTGGTGCTACTGTTGTTGAGAAATTATTTAAAACTGTAGCTGCTGATTCTTCTCCTGTCACATTGATTGCACTAACAGCAGCATCATAAGTAGTGTTGATCTCTAAACCATCTAAACTAAAATATGTTTCTCTGGTCATACCTGCATATCTGACATCACCATTATCATCGGTAATCTTGACCCTAAATTGGTAACTAGGATAATTGTCAGCATCTGTCCAAGTTAATTTTGCAGGTTCACCAGTGGTTGTATTCTTTGCTGTAAAAGTTAATGCTGTTGGTGCATAAACAACAGTAGGATCAACTGGATTTTCAGCAAAACCTAAATTTTCATCTGGTGCATTTGACCAACCATAAATATCACCCTGGTACTCAATAGCAGATACTTCAATATTCATATCTGGCCTGATCACCATATTTGTGATTCTGTATTGCTCTGCCGATAGCCCAAGTGTGCTGTTGGTGATTGCTATCACTTCACCCACTTGTGATTTTAGAACTCTAGGTGAACACAAGAAAGATATAGTTTTTTGTGTTCTAGATCTTCTTAATATGCCTTTGGCCAAATGATGAGCCACTGCCTGATTAGTTACATAAGGGAAATCAACTCTTTTTTCTAAGATCTCATTGTTATCTTCTGATAGAAAATCTTCATCATCTTCACCTTCATAGACCACAGTGTCTTCTGCATATCTTTTAGCTGCATTAGCAAACTCAACTTCAACCCTGTTGTATTTTGCTTCTTTGTTTTCTAGGGTTAGTTGTATGCCAGTTTCTAAAATGTGATCTTCAGTTAAGGTTTGTACTGGTGATTCTGTGTTTTCAACCTTAATAGCATATTTACCATTTGAGAATGTAAAAAAACCTCTCATGTTGGCTATTAAATCTTTAGCATTGTCCAAAACAGATCTGCTTGTATCTACCACACCATCACACATAAATTGCTGTTGAACTTCACTGATAGAAATAGTGGTATCTGTGGTGATTGGATTGTTGCCTGGTGTGACGACATCACCATCATTGAAATATATAGTAAATTCTGGTGCTATTCTTTCATCATCATCTCTATCATATTTACTGACTTCTGTGGACTTGATAGGTTTGGCATTGACATAAGTGTTGACCCCATCGGTGATAGTAACCTTGTTGCCTTTTTTTAATTTACCAAATATAGCTTTGTTGGCAGGGTCAATAACTATAAAAGAACCAAAGTTGTTGATAACATTAGCAGTTATGTTGGTATGGCTTATGGTCTGGACTTCACTTTCACACTCATCAGCAGCAGTTTTGAAAGTTGCCATATCAATAGCTAATTCAGGCAAAGCCTTGCCATAGTCATCGTTCTTGATGTAATCAAGTAAGCATAAAGCAGGGTTGTTAGAAAATTCATCATTAGCAGTGGTATCAAAATCATGTGAGCCTGTGCCACCATGTGCTGTATCTTTTCTCGGGTCATAGAGCTTTTTACCATTGACAACCACAGTAAGATTTGGCACACCCCCTTGAAACATGCCTCTGGTGTCATACTCAAAGTTAGCAGCAATATAAGTAATACCATTCAATTTGTGGTTATTTGTCCAAGTGTTCAAAGCACCAGATAACATTGGGTCTGCTGTTTGGTTTTGCTCACCTTTATGCAAGTTAAACACCATTCTGGGCTTGACAGTTGGATTAGCACCACCAAGAACATTGGCTACTTCTCCTGCCCCAGAACCAAAAAAACCACCATCAGAAATGGTTAAGGCTTCATTATCACCTTTGGTATATCTTCTTGTGCCATCGCACACAGTGAACCCATCTCGGTAGATATTTTCATCATTGATACTTCTAGTATCAATTTCTAAAGAAAGTGGCACAAAAGAATCAATCTCATGACCTGCAATGGCATAGACCACAAAAAGTTCTCTGTTACCAGAAGTAGTCTCCATGTGGACTACTGTCCCTGCTACTCTTCTTGTCCCATAAATTACTGGTATGCTGCCGCCAGTACCATATTTTTGCACAAGCAACTCACCTGCTCTTTTGGCTGCCATTCTAGCCTTATAAGATTGCACACCTGAATGAACAAAAGCTGCCACAGAAGCATAAGTAGAAAAAGCTGCCTTACCTGTAAAGAATGTTTTAAGAGCTTTTACTACAGTTGCAAATATTTCCATTACCTATTCCACCTTATATCTTCATCAATAACATGGGCATACTCTAGCCCTAAGTCATCCCCAAGTGAATTTTTGGCACAAAAAGCATCCTGTGAACCTGTTGTGTATCTTCTGCCCTTTTTAACATCCCAATCTTTCCATTGCGATGATACTTCAGCAGTGACTTTGAAACCATCCTTAGATGTGGTTATGTTTGCCCCAGTGATAGAACCTTTAAAATAAGTATAAGCATCAATAATAGTTTCATCAGCATCAAGAAACGCTGTATAAACTTCTACATTGTTGCCAATATAATTTTGCTCTATAAATAAGTTTCTGACAGCATCAGTGACATTGTTTAAGCCCAAAGATAGGCTTGTGTATTCTAGTTGGCCTGTTTCTTCAACTTCTTGTATGTCCACAAAACTACCACCTGCTGTATAGCTTTCTGTGTTGTAGGTTAAATCTTTGTGATGATTAGTTACTAAAATGTCTGTATTACTAGCACCTAAATCTTCTATTTTAAGAAGATGTGCAAGTCTGACACCTTCTAGATTGATTTGGGTTTGTAGATCTGAACTTAAAGTCCTGGCCATTATAAGACCTCTCTGACATCAAATGATAAGCTGAAAAAGCCTGAGGCATCTGTAGAATACAATATATCATCTTGCACCAGAGCTACAGTAAAAGAAGGTTTATTGACAGTGACAGCTTCATCATTGGCTACTGCTGCCTGTAAAGGTGGTTCAATATTGACAGCTCCAACGACACCTGAAGCATTTGAGTTTTCATCATCAGTAATCATATAAACCTTGTTGTGCGAGGCAAACTTTATTAAATCACCTGCTTTCAAGACACCATTGGTAGAGACACTAAAGCCATCCATAGCTACAGTGCTATCACCCACTGAACCTGCTGAACTAACTGCTATGTCTGTTTGCCCTTTATCAGCACCTAAATTGTCCAATGGATATTGAAAAGTGAAAGTATCAAAAGAGCCTTTTTGTTTGACTAAAAATGAATAAAAAGGTTGGAAATCTGTTTGCTGCATAGGTGGCATTTGGACAGTAAAGCTAAAAAATTGACCTGCAAACTGCTTCACTGATCTTTTACCAGACAAGGTGTAGGCAGTCACATTAGGCCTATTGGATGTAAAATTTAACACCTGTGGATTTGTTGTTGTTGGATATGCACCTGACATTATACTAGACTTGGTTTACCTCTTTGATTCATAGCTTGGGACACCATAGCAACTATTTGATTCTTTCTAGATAATAACAGATCATCTATGCCTGTGGCATCAGTAGCTTGAATATTAAAATTGACATTAACTGCTTCACCACCGACAGCTTTTGTTTGATTGTTTGGCAACAGTCTGCCAGTCTGATTAGGGATAAATAATTCCTTACCATGCTCACCAACCATATAAGGTCTATTGGCCATCAGCATACCACCAGTTGCACCTGCTTTTTTACCTGTCAAACTAGAAACATCAAAGTTCATAGCACTTGCTAATGGTGCAATTATTGATTGTTGGATTGCAACCCTTAGTAACTGTTGGACTACAAAATCAGCAAACTCTTTAAATGAAGCTTTGCCTGTGGTAACAAAATTAACCAGTTGATCCTCTAGGGTTTTAAAACCTTTAGTAAATGTTTCTTCCATGACCACTGCTGTTGGCTTAATATCATCAACAAATTTATCAAAACCATTTTTGGCAGCTAGAAAGATAGGTGACAATTCTTTTTCTACTTCTTTATCTGCACCTTCACCTTCTGTGCCTTTTTCTTCTGTTTTTCTGCCAAAAACCAATTCCATCATTGTTATTGGCTCAACAGTTTTGTTTCTTATTTCTTCTGCCTTAGCAACAGCTTCATTAACTTTTTCCTCATATTCACTTGCTTTACTTGTAGGATCGCCAAGCAAATCAATCATACCAAAACCTGTATCTGAAAGACCAAACTTATCTTTAACAAAGCCAGGCAACATACCCACAAGTTCATTTATTTTTTCTATCAAAGAATTAAAATTACCGATGATGCCATTCACCATATCAACAAATATCTGTTTAAGAGGAAAGGCTATTGATTTCTCAATGTTGCCCATAAAGATATAAAATCTTCTCTCAACTTCTAACAAAGCTAAAGGTATTTGTTTAACAAACAGGCTGTGTATGACTGTGGCTATCTCATTTCTGAAATGATAGAACAAAGTTATAAAAGCTATTACTGCCCCTGCAATAGCAATAAATGGATTGGCTCTTAAAGTGGCATTGAGCAATTGAAATTGAGTAATGACTAAAGGTATAGCATTTAAAGCTAATGCTGATAAGATCGGAATCATAATGGTATCAATATTGTTAGAAATGAAACCAAAGACATTAGACAAACCTCTTATAATCCCTGTAGTTTTTTCAACCTCAGCAACAAAAATTGTAAAATTGTTTCTTAACAATGTAACTGATTGACCAATAGTAACTCCCATATTACCTACAGTTTCAGTAGTTCTTTCTGTTGCAGCTAACAAAATTGGTAAAACTTTTTCAGCAGTCAATAACCCTTCTGCACCCATTTTCTTAAGATCACCAGTAGTAACACCCAAGCCTTTAGAAAGCTCAGTGGTCAAGATGACATTGTTTTCCATAACAGATCTCAACTCATCGCCTCGCAAAGCACCAGAGGCCAAACCTTGTGCTAACTGCCGAGCTGAGTTGGCTGCTTCTTGAGCTGTAGATCCTGATATTACAAAGGTATTGACCACAGTCTGTGTAGCATCTGCAATGTCTTGTAAAGAAACATTTAGCTCTGTTGTGGATATTTGTAATTTAGTGAACAAATCACCGACAGCACCGATATCTGATCTTGATTCATTAGCTATTCTTTTGACCATAGCAAGAGCATCACTGGTCTTTTCTACAGAACCTGTTAAGGCCATCATTCTGTTTTCTAAGCCCTTGAATGTGTCTGCTGCTTGTACTATCTCTCTAACTGATACTGCTGCTATGATGGTATTTCTTAAAGCTGCAAATTGTTGATTAACACCTTGGACATTTCTCCTCATAGAGTTAAATGCTTTTTTGGTTTTATCTGTAGCAGTTAAAGTTGTGTTTATATTATTTGTTGCCATTATTTATCTTGTCATCTCTTATTCTAAAGTATGCTATCCATAAATGAAATTCATCCATGCTCATTTGTTGAATTTCAGTTAATGTTTTGTTTAGGGTTTCTGCTAGTTGCAGTTGATTGAAGAGAAAGGGATTGTCTTCTAACTTTTTTTTAAGATATCTGGGTTGTCATTTCCCATAATGACAGTTGCCACTCTAACCAAGACATCTCTATCAACACTGTTAAGTAATGTTGACTTATCGCCAAGGTCAAAAAGCTTATCGCCATTTTCATCTAAGGCTTTGTATATCAGAACATAAGCCATCATAGCCAAATCATCATCTTTGGCCATTTTGTAAAGTTTAGAAGTTTCTTGAAGAGTTATTGGTTTAGCATGTATGATTAAGGGATTATCTTCATCACCCCACTCTGGGACTTCAATTGTTTTTATTTCAAGGCTGTCAAAGTGTGCCTTGGCTTTTTCTATTGCTTTCATCTATTACTGATCAGCTATTGCTAAGTCGCCTGTGCCTTGTAATGTGAAGGAAGTCTCAACTAAACCATCATAAGATTGATTGATTGTTATTCCTGTCACAATGCCAGTGCCTGATCTTTCCATTTCACCTGTGCCATCACCTGCTGATCTGAACACTGCAGCTACTTCAGCACCTATTGTAAGAGCATCTTGACCTGCATCATCGTTATCAAAAAGAGCATCTATAGAAGCTGTAAAGCTTTTTAGTGATGATTTGAATGATTTTGAGGCATCGCCCATGACTGTGTCTTCAATAGTATCTGCACTTTCTTCTATTGAAAAAGATCTGATTTCACCAACAATTGAGCCACCTATTGTAACTTTTCCTGCTGATCCTTTAAATGTTGCCATAATTTTATCCTAAAGTTCCTTCTGTATGATGATAACAAATCTCAAAAGTCATAACAACTATTGCTAATGGATTATCACCATCTCCATTATATGATATTTCTGTGCTAATAAGATAGCTATCTTTAGCTAAATTATTGATTAATCTATCAGAAAACAATGCTTCTTCTACCTCTTGGCAGATAGTATCAATCGTGTCATCGTAGTTTGTATTAGCTTTGACATAAGCTTCAACCACTAAATTTAACATCTTTTCAATACTTCTAGGTGGGTTCATTGTCAGTGGTTCTGATGATTCTTCAGTGCTATAAATTAATAAGCAAGGCAGTTTGTTGTTTTCTATTGGATAGATTCTTGATTGAAAGACATTAGAGCCAGTAGTAGTTAAACCTGTAAGTGTCGTTGCTACTCGTTCTCTGATTTGCTGTCTGAAATGTGCCATGACTTATTGTAGCTTATTTGCCTTGTCCTCTGTATTTTTTATAACTTCTTCTTTTGTGCTTGTTTAGTGTTGAAATACCAAAGTTTCTTCTACCTTGTGATGTTTTCTTGCCATTAGTCCCTGCTGTTGGTTCATGCGATTGTGTAAATTGTAATTTAGTTTTTTTGGGCATTACTTATCTTTTGTGTTAGATGCTCCAAAATAAAATGAGATTACTGCTGATGCTAGTCCACCCAAATAGCCAAGCACAAGATTGATTAGAGCTTCTGAGTTTTGTTCTGGTGGCTGTAATGTAACCAAAAAGATATAACCCATAAAACCACCAAGTGTGATAAAACCTAACAACTTAGAAGTCCAGTCATTGCTAAAGTTCTTCCTGGCATCTTGTATGTCTTCTGTTTCTAACCTATAAACATCCACATCAAGCTCTTTCATTTTTATTTCAAATTCATTATCAGCTTCTTTCAGCTTTAACATTTCATCTGGTGTAGCTTGTCTGATAGCTTTTTCTACTGCTTTTTGGTTGTTAGGCACTCCTAATTTCTCAGCTATCATGCTTACTGCTGCACCACCTAGAGGTGATCCTAAAGCTGTACCAAGTGCAGGTGCAACTGTGGTTACTAATTTTTTTAATTGATCAATCATCTGTATATCCTTCCATTTCTAAATCTATGGTGTCATCTATAGAGGCTAACATCTCTCTTGGTATGTAGATATCAAGTTTGATAAGTCTGTCGCCACTAACAACACTGTCTAAATATAACACAAAAAGATTTTCATAATCACTCCTGGATATCCAATGCCTATCTCTTAAACTTCTTTGTTTGCAGTCATACTGCCAGGCTTCATCTAATTGTGCTTCACTATATAAAATCATTAGTCTTGTAATATCAACACTGTAACCCCTGTGCCATCGTCTTGTATTTCTATGATGTTGTAAGTCACACCACCGACAGCAATAGTGTCATCTGTGTCTATGCCTGTAATGTCTTGGGTTCTGCAATGTACCATAGGTTGAAAACCAGTGACATCAACTGATTCACCAGGTATGGCAAAATATTCTTTATTGATGATGACTTTGATAGAACTATCAGATCCATCAATAGAAACAGTAGCATCACTGCCATGTGTTTCAGTATCAAAAAAGTTTTCTAAATCTTGATTAGTCTCCAGAGCCATCTCTTTCTTTTACCTTCTTGATTGCTCTGTCAGATGATTTGGTTTTGATTTCTTTATACTCACTACAACCTAAAGGCTTGAGAATCTTTGCAAAGTCTCTTTCATTACATTCAATAATGTCACCTGCTTTGTATTGTGTTGAATTATAAAATACTGATTTACTTGCTAATACTTTCATTTTTTTCCTTTTTCTTTTTACCTACTTTTGGCTTATAAAATTTGCCAAAATTTACATTTTCCCATGCAGATGCTTCTTTTTCTGATATTTCAATAGATTCACCTGATTGGTATTTATGACCATTATGATAACTGGTCTGATTAAAAATAAATTTAATTGTTTTATCACTCATAAGAATATTATACATAAAAAAAAGGGGTGCATAAGCACCCCTCAACTAAGTTAAAGAATATTAACTAAAATCAATATCCTTACATACAGCAAAACTGTCATCGTACCTTAGTGCCACATCAAGATCCTGGAACATTGAGAGCCTTAAAGTACCTGCATTTGATCCTGTATAAGGGTCAACAATCACATCAACTCCACTGTAGAATCCAAGTAGAAGTTGTGAGAAGTCACCAAAGATCAATGCTGATGCAGGGTCAAGAGTACCTTTTGTTAAATCATTAGGTACTAGTGAGCTATCTTCATAGTTATAACCTAACATTGTGTTGTTAGGGTCTAAAATAAAGTTGCCTTCAACACCTGATGATTGCTTTGAAGTAGTTCTTAATTTAGCTGTCACAGCAGGATGTCCTAGGAATCCAACTGAAGCATCATTTAAGATAGCATTATCTTCTGTAACAAGTTTAACTAGGTTAACAACATTGTCATAAGAAATTGCACCACCATTAGTACCGATAGCTTCAACATTGTTAGAAACTGAAGCAATGATTCCTGAGGGTTCATTTGTAGCCCCCCCTTCAATGCAAACTTCATCAATCTTTCTTGCAAAAGTATTGATAATGTCATTTCTAATAACAGCTTCTACTGAAGGATCTGACTGCATTGCAAGTTTTCTTGAAATATCGACATAAGCAGCTAATGTCTTTGGAGACATTGTTACTTGATCAAAAGTTGCTGCACCTTCTGTTGGAGCATTGTTTTCAGCTACAAAAGCAGCATTTGTTACTTCTGCTGACATTCTAGGTATAGCCACATTGCCAACCAAGCCATTAAGTACAGTTGCTTTGTTACCTACAACTAGTTTTGCTTTCAGAGCTTCTACAAATTGATCTGATAAATGATCTGTAGCAACTAAGTTACCACCTGCTGATGCTGTACCAACCAACTGATCTCTTTTTGCAAAGCTTAAGTTTGTTGGCATAAAGAATCCTCTTGCTTCTCTACCTAATTTGGATGCAATTTCATCAGAAACTTCTCTTTCAAGTCCTGAAAGTTTGCCTTGAGCAGATTCATTGATAGCTTTTAGTAAAGAGTATTCTCTTTGCTCTTTTTGATTCATATCCACATTAGATGCTAGATCTAGTGGCTTTGATGCTAGAGTTTCTAGAAGTTCACCTCTAAACTGCTCAAGAGTAAAACCTTTGGCAATAGCTTCATTTGCTAACTCTCTCTTGTTGTGTTTTACAGCAAGATCAATGATAGCACTGTTTTCTTTTGCTAGTTGTTCTCTTATATCAGCAGGGTTTACTTCTGGAGTTTTAATTTCATTGGAGTTATCCATTGTAATCACCTTTTCTTTTATAATTTTATTATCTACATCCTTAGATCTGCCAAAGCCTACTAAGCTTGACTGGTCAGCAGGGATGCTTACTGCTGAAACCTCAAGAGGTGTCCAACTAAGAACTCTATAGATTGGGGTACTATCCCTTTCACCCTCTTTTTCCATCCTATTGACTTGGTAGCCAACAGATATGTTCTGTCTTATGCCATCTTTGACATCTTCAAAAACTTCTTGTGCCATTCTGCTTTTTGAAAATCTTACTTTGGCAATTGTTCTTTTATTTTCTTTGTCTATGCTAAATTTTTCTACCACACCTATTTGTTTAGTAGAATCATGGTCTAATAACAGTGGTGATCTGCCTTGTGCCATAAATGACATGTCAATCTCATCATCTCCATGTCCCAATACTTCATAACCAAAGTTTCTCATGACTGGCTCTTCTGAAGAAACACCTATTTCTATGGTTCTGCTTTCTTCATCTATTTTGTTTCTATCAAACTCAAAAGCCCTTTGTAGATTTTCTTCTGCATAAAATCTTAAAACATCTTCATGGCTGTCTTGAGCCACATACTCATCTTCAGCTATTTGGTCAATTTCTTCTTTAGTTGGTTCATCATCTAAATCAGAATTTCTTTTCCCTTCATCGTTATGGGCTTTTTCTTCTTCATCCATGTAATCATTCTCCTGAACCTCTTCAGGTTCTGGCATAGATTTACCAAATTCAATAATATATGAATCTTCTGTTTCTCTAATATCTTTAATATGTCTAGCTTCTGTGTCCATATTAGCTATTCTATCACTATTTTCTTCAGAAGATAAAGGGTGTGCTTTAGGTAATAGGTCTGTGTCATGTTTGCCAGATCTGAATTTAAGATTTCTCAAGGCATACAAAAAACTATTTACTCTAGCATAAGCCCATTGTTCAGGACTGGTCACTGTTGGTCTGACTGAGCCTGGATTGGTTTTATAAGCACCAACTCCCCTTCTAAACACTGCTGATAATGTTCTTAAATTTGTTTTTCTCTTAGGATCGTTGCCATATTCTTCATTATGGTCATCAGCTTTTTTTTGCAAACCCTTTTTCACTGCACCAGTGATAGGTTGTCTTTTATCTTCTGCTCTGTTTTCTTCTTCTTTCAATCTTTCTGCAATTCTTCTTGACCAACTAAAACCTGCATCGCCACCCCACAATGCCCAAGCAATTCTGCCATTTGAAGGATAACCATCCTCGCCTGGCCTAAAGCCTTCTGCTTCTTTATCTACTTCATGTCTTGAGAAGAATGAGAACATTCTTTTGACAGTGGATTCTGATAAGCTCTTATCATTGACAATATCTCTGGCTCTGGCAATTCCAACTTCAGTTCCACCTCTGCCATGTTCTGATCGCCAGTCTAAGCCCTTTTGAGCTTCTGCTTTCATACCTGCTGTTGGTTTATAACTTGCCATTTTTAGTCTTCTTCCATTTATATTTCTTAGGGTTTTCCATATTTTTACCAAAAATCATTTCCCAACCTGCATTGAACTTATCTTTGTCTGTTGGTCTTGGTGTCGAGCCTTTGCCATTACTCGGATTCATCGTCACCCTGTACATCTGGATCTATTGGCATTTTCATAGCCCCAAAAGGCTGATAAGCTGTCTTGACACCATATTGATCTGCCAAAGATTCTTCTCTTTGATGTTGTTCAAACAATTCTTCAACATCTCTACCATAGTTAGCCTGGACATCTTGCATTGTGACCACACCTGCTTGTAAACCATCAACATTAGCTTTAACTTCTTTAACTGGGTCAATCCAACCCCAAGATCTTGGGACAAATATAGCTGAATCAGCAAATTGATCAAATTTATTGTCACCTAGTAAGAAATCAGTCTTAAAAGACATGTTTTGCAGCAGCCATTTTCTAAATACTGGCTCAATAAAGTGTTCAATCATGAATTGTTGCAATATTCTGTAGTTGTCTCTCTCTTCCAATGTGCCTTGTCTAATAGATGAATAGTTGACACCCTCAAGATTGTTAGCTAAAGAGACATAAGAAACCCCTAATCCAGATGCAATACCCCTTAAGACTGCTTTGTGGAATGAATCAAAACCAGATGTAGGGTGTTGTGGATCAAATGACTGGAAGCCCATACCATCTGGCAGTTGTTCAAATGTACCTGCTTCTGCACTCATAATTGGTGTATAACTGTCTTCAGTATCATCACCAACATAGCCATCACCTGATGGTGAGGTAAAAAAGCCCATTTTAGATGCTGCCACTCGAGCTGCTACCAATTCTGCTTCTTCATAACCATCAATCATCTTCAATCTATTTAAAGCAGTAGCCATAAATGGCACACCTCTGGTTTGTTCAGATCTATCAGCCATGTAAGCATGTAAAATATCATCTGCTGACACTACTTCATGCTGTTTGCTCTTTTTTCTAAAATACACATCGTTGGGATGTTCTGCATATAGGTAGTATTGTAATGGTTTGTTGAAGTCATCCATCTCAACACCCATAATGATATTGCTACCATCTTTTTTGGTTTGATTTTTTTCTTCATCTAAATAATCAGCATCTAAGAACTGTATTTTTAAAGGGTTTTGGGGATCGTTGGTGTTGAAATACCTAATCAAGACCTCACCATCTCTGGCAAGTGATTCAATAAATAGTTTTTGACAGTCAATAAATGATAATTTGCCATCTACAGTACAGTTGCCTCTCTTACTCCACTTATGCCAAGCATTTTCAATAAATTTATTGGCTTGTGTTTCTAGCTGATTTCTCTCATTTCTGGCTTTGGATTGCAATCTTATGCCCTTCTGTCCAACAACATTGGTTACTAAGAGCTGTAAATATCTTTTTGCATAGTCATTATTTCTTGCCTGATCCCTAGATTTATCTCTTAATTCTCTAAGATTAAATCTAATAGCTGAATCTGCTGATATGGATGTTGTTTTGAAATCGTTAAAAAGTCTGCTTGGTTTTGCTGCTGCATAGCTTCTTTTATTTCTTTTTCTTTGTTTAAATAAATTGTCCCAGATTGCCATTGTTAAAACCTTACTTTGATGGTGTTGCCAGTGTCTTGTTTATTTTTTATTCTGGCTTTCTTTAGTTCTTCATTGTACTCAGCCCTATATCTATCTCTAAACA
>CAACVD010000929.1_pt1 | contig 14086 bp, 14 predicted proteins | sample 2381771 | NCBI WGS metagenome assembly CAACVD01 (sample SAMEA5211965, study PRJEB30684) | marine metagenome | biome: Marine; feature: Epipelagic; material: Water | collected 2015-10-15 | depth 15 m | reverse complement strand
CACCAACAATATTATCTTCATCAAAAGTTTGTACCGCTGTACCTGTATCATCAATCAGCAATTTATATTTACCGCCTGAAAATATCAAAGAACCTCTACAAGATGTAAGAAGTTTTTCAATATTATCTAAGGCTTTGTTATTGGTATTTAAAATACCATTACAGGTATATTTTTTTTGTGTTTTATCTCCTACTGTAACTTCGGTATCACAAATATTTCTTGCAGTAGTAAATGATGTGGAATCTATTTGTGAAGTTGGTATAGACCTACCATAAATGGTATTGGTCAAATAATCTTCAATGCAGTCTGCTGGATTATCACTAAAAACTTTATATGTAGTTCCACCTGATGTTGTGCTTCTTGTTTTTTTACCAATGACATCAAAATTTACTTGCGGTATTCCTGTATTACCAAAGACTTCAGGCTCAAATTTAAATCTGACAATAGCATAAGCAACACCCTGTAATCTGTCGGATGAAGTCCAAGCACCATTTGTTTCTGAGATTAAATCTTGATCTGCTGTTTGTGTTGTTGTGCCATTGTAAATTTCATATTTAACTATGCCTTCATACTTTGGTTTGTGAATATTTTCAGTAGGAAAGTGAGTTATATTACCACCTTCGCCTTCATTAATAATTATATTTGTAAGAGAAGTATCATATAAATCAGGAGTAGTATTAACTTCGTCATTGTTTAAATACACTTGGCTTACACCTTGTATTTCACCTTCTGCAATTGCATAAACCACATGAAGAAACTCATTATCATCTCCTGATACATGATAAAAAATTGGTGTACCACCTACTCTTCTTTCTCCATAAATTACAGGTAAGGGATTGGTTGAACCTTGTTGATTAGCTAAAGCTGAACGTGCTTGTGCTGACATATTGTCAGGGAAGTCCATGCTCATAGCACCAAGCAATTGACTTCCAGCGTAAGCACCAACTACAACTGTTGCTACACCAATAGCTATTAATGCACCAGCAGTAAGTGAACCAGCTACAGCAGAACCCACTACTAAAGAGCCAATACCAGCGAAAACAGGCGCTAAAGCTGGTAAAGCAAAAACACTACCTGTAAAAAATAAAGCTGATATAAAAAATATTATGTTTCTAATTTTCATTACTAAATCTATATGCAGAATCAAAATCGTTAAAATCAGATATTGGCAAAATTGCTGTACCTATTTGTTCATCTACAGATGCCATTTTACTACCAATACAAATATGACATGAATCCCAATTTTCATTATGTTTAACTAATATATCGCCAAAGATAGCCTTTGTTGGATGATACTCTGTCATGCCTAATTCCAAACATCTGCCTGATATTCTTTGAGCAAATTCTTTTTGAAATTTGATTGCACCTTTTTTTGTAGAATATTTTTGATAAATTATTTTTAGTAGGTCTGTACCTAATACCTTATCAAAGTATTCAACAATAAATGTATTGCAATCGTTAGTACCCCATGCAAAAGGCTCATTCAATTTGGATTCAATGTATTTATTTGCTTTTAATTTATCTATCATCGTATTTCTGTTGGTAGATTTATTCTGCTTCCTGATGATCCATAATTAACTGTTGATGTAGCTTTTACAGGTCTTTCTAAAACACTATCACCACCGCCACCAAATTCTGAAGCGGTAGCACTTTCAGATAAGGTGATTGTAAAATAATCTGTATTGGAAGCATCAACTACAGTATGTGATTTATTTAATAAACTTCTATCCAAGCCACCAACATCATCTAAGCCTTCTAAAGTTATTGTGTCGCTGTTTGCTAAACCATGACCTCTATAATGAACTTTTACTGTAGCAGATGAAGCTGTGGTTTCTATTGGATTGGTTCTAATAATTTTGCTATCTAAACGAACTGCATCACTACCACCTCTTGCGGTACTTGTTGCTGTTGTTGAAACAACAACTGTAACTGTGTTTTCTGTTATAGCTGTAACAGTATGTGCTTTATTTATATCAGAAGCTGGTACACCACCAACTGCTGTAGCACCTGAAATTGTGATTGAATCGCTTACAGCAATATTATGTTCTGCAAAATCTATAACCAATGATGTTGATCCTGATGTAGTTTTCAAAGGATTGGCTAGAACAATATTTTTTTGTGTAACTGCTACTGTAAGTGTATCTGTAGTTCTTGCGGTAATTTTATGATCTAAGGCAAGGATTCTACTTTCAATACCACCAACAGATGTTGTTTCTAAATTAAAAGAAACTGCTTCGCCTACTTTGGCAAAGTTATCAGCATTGACAGTAATTGAATTAGAGCCTGATGTAGTTTGTATCAATACAGGTGCAACCAATTCATCATCGACTGTGATTTCACTACCACCAAACTTTCCTGATTTTACAGATGTTACTGTGTTTGGTACTGCAATTGTAAAACCAAAACCATCTGAATCTATTGAAGTGATTGCATGAGTTCCAGCACCTTCTGAAAAATTTATAGCAGAACTTAAAATAAATTCACCATCATCAAATGTTTTGGATTCAAAACCATTTATCTTAACTTGTTGTCCTACAGAAAAATTTGCTGTGCTTCTGTTTGCATAATTAATATGAATTACTACCGAACCTGATTGCAAACTGAATGATGGATTGGTTGGTTTTATTTCTCTAAAAATACTTTTTTGTGCTGGTGAAGTATTATTGATTGGTGATGTTGAAGAACCTTGTGTTGATACACTAGAACTACCACCACCTGATGCAGTAGCACCTGTAGTCATTCCCCAATTCAATTCTTTAACTACAACTGAACTAAATCTAAAGCCTGTATCACCTGAAAAAAAACTTTGTTGAGATTCATTATTTGTAAATCTTGTATTGATTCTATCAAAGTCCACAAATAATGAACTTGCTTGTACTGCTATTGTGCTAGTTCCAGCATCAACATCTTCTTTGATTACAGGATTATTTAATCTGCCATTGAATATTAATAAAGGATCAGAAACCAAAGCATCGTTACTATCTAAAAATGCTTTATAGATTTCTACTGTTCTATCTAAGTAACCACCTTCTAAAAATAAATTAATATATGTGGTATCAACTCCTGATAAAGAAATACTTATGGTTTCAATATTAGCTTCATTGGTTTCAACAATATCAGAAAAAGCTAAAAAACTTCCTGTTGGTGTATAAGTATTTGAATCGTAAGTTACAGGAATATAAGCATCAGATAAAAAATAACTGACATCATCAAAAGATAATTTAACTAGATGAAAAGGTTTGTTTGCAGATTTAACAATCTCTGTTTGAAATGCACCTGTACTTCCTCTATCCATCTCATTAAAACACTTCTATTAAGGTCATACTAAAACCAAATAAAGCAGTTGTATCGGTAGCAAATTGTGTAATATCTTCGGTAAAAGAAACAGTAAAAGGTACTGATGCAAAAGTTATGGTTTCATCATTAGCAACTGCATTTAAAAGATTAGGTGCGAAATTCAAAGTAGCATGGCTTGTACCATCTGCATCCATGTCAGCAGTAGCCATATATACTTTTGAATGACCACTAAATTTAAAGAAATCACCAGCTTTTATAATGCCTGATTCTGAAGCTGTAAGACCATCTATAGTCGCTGAATTTGCACCAACCGACACCGCACCATCAACTACAGGAGATTCGGTTGTATCGCCTTGTGATGTGCTTATAACAGGTGGTACATAAGCAAAGGTTTCAAACTGACCTTGTTGCTTCATAGCAAAAGCGTAAATAGGCGCAAACTCTGATCTAGTCATTGGTGGAAACTCCACTTCCAATGACCATCTTTGTCCACCTCTTCTTCTAACTTGTCTTTTTAAATTTTGTGTAACAGAAATCAAAGTAGGTTCTATAGATTTTATATTTACGCTACTTGCCGCTGGTGATGTTGGGAAACTGCCACTCATGTTACAAAACCTCTTCTACCTCTACGATTGAATTCAGTTTCTATTATGGCAGATATAGTAGGTGCATTTTCTGTTATTGCGGCTAAAGTATCTTTTGAATCAAAGGCTTGAATATTGTAAGTAATATTTACAGGCATACCGCCTGATCCCATGCCACCACCTAATCTATTGTTTGGTACGATTGTTCCTGTTTTATTTGGTACAAATAATTCTGCACCAGCTTCACCAACTAAATAAGGTCTGTTAGCTGTTACAGTACCGCCTCTTTCCTTGCCTACAAGACCTGAAAATAAACTACCAAAACCACCTGTGATTTTATCTATGATAAATTTTCTAATTGCTATTCTTAATAATTCTTTGATAACAAAATCTGCAAAATCTTTGAAAGCAAATTTACCTGACATCAGACCATCAACCAAAGTATCCTCAAATTTTTTCATGCTTTTAACAATTGAGTTTTCAATAGCCTTACCTGTATCTTCTAATTCTTGCTTAAATTTACCTAATGGAGAAAGTAGATTTGTAAATGCTTGTGTACCTGTATTTGCCGCTTGTTCTGTGCCATTAGTTAAAGTATTCATTGCTTCAACAGAACTGCCAATCATATTTCTGTATTCACCTACTTTGGACATGACTCCTGTAAAGCCTTCGATAGTTTTTTGTTCAAATTCGTTTTGCCTATCTAATAAAGAATTTATAGCTTCTTCGTTTCTGCCAAAAAAGTTAGTTATTTGTAACAAACTTTCTTGTAAAGAAGTAACCATTCTTGAGCCACCAAGAACCAACTCTTGCATAGCTAATAAAGCTGTTTGTACTCCATCAATTATATTTGTTGCTAATGCTTGACTGAATTTTTGAATACCACCTTCTCCTTCAGCAAAGGTTTTAAACATTGTAGTAAATTGATTTACAAAAGTTTGAAGTATCGGAAGAAATGCCGCAAAGACATTATCTTTCAAACTGTTTAATTGTCTGCTTAAAATATTAGAAGTATCGTTAAATCTTTCAACAGCATCTACAGCTTCACTTGATATACCAATACCAAGTTCAAGCATTTTATCTTTTAATCCAGCAACCGCATCACCGCCTTGATTTAAAATTGCAAATAGTTGCTGTCCTGAACGACCAAATAAATTAGTAAGTGCAGAATTTTTTTCTGCGGAAGAACCTAAAGCGGCTATACCATCTGCTGTTTCAAGCAGTAATTGTTCTGTACCTTTAAGATTTCCTGAACTATCTCTAATGGAAACACCTAAATCTTTGAATAAATCTGCTTGTGTTTTTAAACCTCTACCAGCTTCACCAATATTTTTACTAAATTTAAGTAATGCTTTATTAGCACCTTCTGACGAACTACCAGCTTCTTCTGCCGCAATTTGAAAGGCTTGTAAGAATTCTACAGATACGCCCAATTGATCTGACGTCTTTCCAAGCGTATCTATATAGGCAAATGATTGTTTTCCTAAAGCGGCTAATGCAAAGCCAACACCACCAATGGCGGCAGTTAAGCCACCAAAAACTTTTAGCGCTTTACCAACACCGCTTTTTATTTTATTTAAACTTTGTGAAACCTGATTAAAAACAGCTTTGGTTTTATTAACCGCAGAAATGACAATATTTAATTTACCTAAGTTACCCATTGTTTTCCATTTTACTATTCATTTCTTCTAAATATGCCAACCAATAAATAAACTCATCTACTGTCATGCTCTTTTGCAATTGTTCAACTGTCATGCCGAGCCTGTCCGCAAGAGCAAACATAGCAAATAGATCAGAATCGGCTTTTACTTTTCCTGTGCTTTTTCTGAAGTAACACTACCTAAAATTTCAGTTGCAACATTAGACAAAACTTCCACATCAGCTTTATTCATAAGGCTATCCTTATCAGCTAATGTGAAAAGTTTGTTGCCTTCTGCATCAAGACTTTTGGTAATGATTGCATAAACCATGACTTCTAAATCACCGCCATTTGCCATTTTGTAGAGTTTTTTAGACTCTTGTAATGTTAATGGTTTTGTAAAAATTTCTAAAGGTTGATCTTCTGTTCCCCATTCTTTGACTTCAATTTTTTTTATTTCTTGAGAATCAAAGTGAGCAACGACATTATCTATCGCTTTAGTCATTATTAGTAAGTACCAATAGTCAATGCACCTGTTCCTTGAAATGCAATAGTCATTTCAACAAGTCCATCATGAGCCGCAGTTCTAGTAATATCAGTTACGATAGCACTTCCTGACAATTTGTATGCACCACTTCCTGTTCCTTCAGGTGCTAAATTCAAAGTGAATGAAGAACCTATAGTCAAAGAAACCTGACCTGAACTATCAGTATCGTCAAAAAATACATCGACTGATCCTGAAAATTCAGTAAGAGTAGCTTCAAAAGTCTTTGCTGAGTCACCCATTGAAGTAGATTCTGTAGTGTCACCTGTTTGAGTGATACTGTAAGACCTAACTTCAGCAATAGAATTACTGCCTGTTTGTACTACACCAGCTTTACCTGTAAATACCGCCATTATTAATCCTCTTTAGATTTTGTTTTAATTTTAGACTCTCCTTCAAGAGTCCACCCATTTGCTTTCAGATTTTCAACTTCTGAGTCAAAAACAGTAATTTTGTTTTTGCCATCAGGAGAAATCATTACATTTTTATCCATAATAAAAAACCTCACAATGCAACATCTGCTGTTGTTTCTGTTGTTAAATAAATTATATTATAAACCATAGTCATAACAGCAATTGGTTGTTCGCCTTCGCCATTATAATTGATTTCTGTTGAGTCTAGGAAAGAATCTCTTGCTAAATCGTTATGAGTTACGTCAGCACCCATAGCCGCTTCAACTTCTTTAGCAATCGTATCAATTGTATCGTCATAATTGCTATTGGCTTTGACATACGCTTCAACCACTAGAGATAGATTCCTTTGCATTGTTCTACTTGAACCCATTTCTAGTAATTCTGAATCTTCAGATTTTGTATAAATAATTATTGCTGGTAACTTAGAATCTTCTAAATTATAAACTCTGCTTTGAAAAACATTTGATCCTGTAGTAGTCAAACCAGTTAAGGTTGTGCCTACTCTTTCTCTTATCTGTTGTCTGATGTGATTAGCCATTATTGTTCTTGTAATATTAAAGCTGTTATGCCTGTGTTATCAGGTTGCACATTTACAACAGAATAAGTTTTTGCACCTTTTAGAGTATTACCATCTAAATCAGTTTGTGCTGCAAAAGCTAAAGTATCTCCATGACTTGCAGAAGATACATCTTTGGTTTTGCAATATGCGACAGGTGTACTGCCCTCAACTCCTACAGTTAAACCATCTACTGACAAATATTCATCTTCAAGGATAACCTTGATAGTTGATCCTGAACCGCCTGATGGAGTATATGTAGCAGACACACCATGTCCATAAGAATCATCAAAGTAGCCATCAAAATCAGCATCAAATTCTAAAGCCATTTATTTTCCTTTTCTTCCTTTGACTTTAACTTCTGATTTTTCTAAGCCTACACTTCTATCTTTTTTTTCAGATACTTTGCCTTCAGAAACTTCTGCTTTGCCATAACTGATTAAGATATTAGCTGTGTCATTATTCAACTCAACTACATCACCAGCAGAAACTTTTTTACCATCAGCAACTGTATCTCTAAGAATTAAAACTTTCATTTTGCTTTCCTTGTTTTTTGAAAGGGCAGTAGAGAAAACCCCTACTGCCTTTTCAGTTGTTAATACCATCTATTAACTTGCGTTACAGAAAGATACTGCGTGTCTTACAGCTACGTCTACTGATTGTAGAGCAACAATTCTAACAGTACCTGAAGTAGAGTTAGAGTAAGGATCAACAGTAATGTCTAAACCACCAAAGAACCCAATTAATAGGTCATTGAAGTTTCCGAACACATAGTTGTTAGCAGTTAATTGGTTAGAAATAACTACAGGATAGCCATTTACTTGTCCATTCTCTGCTACGAACAAACCACTACCAGAATCTTTGGCAGTTGTTTTTAATGTTCCGTAGTTAGTAGGGTTAATGATATAAGCTAAGTCGCCTAGTAGAGCATTATCAACAGCTACAGCAGTTTCAATTGAAACCATTTCTGCGAAAGTAGGTGCAGCAGCACTACTTAAAGAAACAGTATTGATACCTGAGGTGTTAGTAATACCTGTAGGATTTCCACTTGAACCACTACCTTCTAAAGCACCATCATCAATTGCAATAGCCATTGATTTAGCTAAGTCATCACGAATTAAGTTCTCAACATCTAAAGATGATTGAAGCATCAGCTGACGCGTAACGTCTGTGTGCACTCCAACAGTCTTAGGTGACATGGTCACTGAGCCAATTACCATTTCAGACTCACCTGATGCACCACCTTCTGCACTAATAAAAGCAGCAGAAGCGGCAGATGTTTTCTTAGGAATTTTCACATCGCCTTGTAGTCCATTTAGGTTAGTAGCCAATGGCATTACAGCAGATGCGTTTCTAAGAGCATCAATAAAGCTTTCAGGTCTGAAGTCTTGACCAACAAGACCAGCATCGTCAGACGCATTTAGGTCTCTTGTGTTCCAATTGCTCATTACTTCAGGCGGAAGCATAATTCCTTGTGCAGTTCTGCCATAGTGTTTAGATGCTTCTTCTGAACATTTAAATTCAAATTCAGCTTCCCTTTGTGCTTGTCTATCAGTTGGATTAGCTAAAGCATTAATTGCTTTCATAATCGAAAACTGACGCACTTCCTTTTTAGTCATGCCAATTTCAGGAGTTTCTAAAGGCTTATCAGTCGCTATTTGGTCTAATAAGATTCCTCTAAATTCTTCTACTGAGTTGCCATCTTGAATCGCCTTGTCAGCTAAATCCCTTCTGTTGTGTCTAACAGCTAAGTCCATAATTTCTTTAGAATTTCTAACGAATTCAGCTTTAGCTTCAGCAACAGATTGTTCTCTAACTTCATCAAGGTTTATTTCATTTTTAACTTCTTCAGTCATTGTTTTTACCTTTATAGTAGATTGTTTATCTTCAGAACGTCCTACTCCGACAGCTTGTGATTGATCTGCTGGTACAGAAACAACTGACACTTCTAAAGGTGTAGTTGATACTCTGAACATCGGCTTATCATCTTTGTTGCCTCGCATACGTTCCATGCCATTTATCTTATAGCCAACGCTGATATTTTGACGAATACCATCTTTGACATCTTGAAAAATTTCTTCTGCAAGTTCACCTCGACCAAAGCGAACTATTGCCTTCGCACTTTTTTCAGCAGAATCAATTTCGTATCTTTCGACCACTCCAATCTGTTTAGTCATGTCGTGATCTAAGAGTAAAGGACTTCTACCACTAGCAATAAAGCTAGTGTCAATGTCCTTTTCAGAATGTGAGATTATCTCCATGCCAAAATCTCTTTCAACAGGTTCTTCGGAACTAACTCCGATTCTCACTCTTCTATTTTCTTCATCAATATGAGATGCTCTTGAAAGGTCTAGAGTTCGATAGACAATATCGGACTTATCTAGTCTTTCTTCTTCATCTTTATCTTCTTCATCATGATATGGACGAGATTCCAACATATCTTTGTCATCATCTTCCATACTTTCCATCATATCCTCATGCTTCGCAAACGATATTACATAAGTATCGTCTGTTTCTTCAACATTAAGGATATGTCTATCTTCTTTATATTCCATAGATTTATCCTCTTTGTTTTTGGTTGATAAAGGATGTCCTTCAGGGAGTAAGTCTGTATCATGCTTTCCTGAACGAAAGCGACCATTACGCAAGGCATAAAGAAAGGAATTAATCCTTGCTGCTGCCCATTGTTCAGGACTACTTACTGAAGGTCTTACAGAAGCTGGATTAGTCTTATAAGCACCAATCCCTCTTTCATAAACTTTTGATAATACTCCGACAGTAGTTCTTTTAGATTTTACATCGCCTACTTCTTCATTGTGTTCTTCTACTTTGTTTTCTATCATTTTGAGAGCCTTGCCTGATACTGCTCTTGTTTCTTCTTCTTTTTTCATTTGTTCTACTAATCTTCTTGACCAAGCAAAACCAGCATCACCACCCCATAATGCCCAAGCTATTCTGCCATTTGAAGGATAGCCTTCTTCTCCTGAATTAAAACCTTCAGCCTCTTTATCAACTTCATGTCTGCTAAAAAAGCTAAACATTCTTTTGATAGTATCGTCTGATAAGTTTTCACCAGCTACTATCTGTCTTGCTCTTACAGCACCTACTCTTGTACCGCCACGACCAAATTCGTCACGCCAATCTAAGCCTTTTTGTGCTTCAACTTTCATGCCTTCATTTGGTCTAGCCATCTTCGCCACCCTCGCCACCCTGAATGTCAGCCTCAACAGGCATCTTCATTCCGAAAGGTTGAAATGCTGTTTTAACACCATACTGTTCCGCTAACTTCTGTTCTCTTTCGTGTTGCTCAAACAACTCCTCAACATCTCTACCATAGTTTGCTTGAACATCTTGAAATGTTACTAGACCTGACTGCATACCGCTTATAGAAGCCATCATTTCTTTTTGTGGGTCTACCCACGAAAAGCTTCTTGGTATAAAGTTTGCTGAATTTGCAAACTTATCGTATCTGCTCATTGGCAAAGGTTGGTTGGTACTTGGAGATGTTGAGATAGCACCACTTGATATTGACATCTCTAACCATTTTTCAAAAACAGGTCTAACGAAATGGTCAATGGTAAATCTTTGGTAAAGTCTGTACATCTCACGATCTTCTAATGCACCCGCTCTTAGTGAGCTGTAATTTACAGAACTAAGGTCATTGGTTAAAGCGTGATAAGAAATATTTAAACCTGATGCAATACTTCTTAAAACTTGTGTACTGAATGATTCAAAAGCCGATGTTGGATGGTCAGGATCAAAAGATTTGAAATCCATTCCCGCTGGTAGCTGTTCAAATGTTCCAGCTTCAGCGTTCATTATCGGTACATATTCTTCATCTTCGCCATCTCCCACATAGCCATCACCATCAGGACTTGTAAAAAATCCCATCTTACTTGCTGATACTCTTGCAGAAACTATTTCAGCTTCCAAATAACCATTTAATAATTTTATATTTGCCATAGCAGATGCAGTAAATGGCACACCTCTATTTTGTTCAGGTCTATTTGGAATATAAGCGTGGATTAATTCATCTGCATTAACTCTGATGTGTTTTTGTCTTGCATAGTATTGGTTATCAAATGGATGATTTTGAAACAGATAATAAGCAATAGGTTTATTACTTGCATTTAACTCAACGCCCATTTTTATTTTGTTACCACCCTTTTCAGGATTGTCGTTTTTAGTTTCGTCTAAATGATCTGCTTCTAAAAACTCTATCTGATAACCAAACTCTGAATCTCTTGATTTAACATGACGAACTAATACTTCACCATCTCTTGCTAAAGATTCTATAAATAATTTTTGACAGTCTATGAAGGTTAATCTGCCATTTGTTGTACAGTTTCCTAAACGACACCATTGATGCCATTTCTGTTCAATGATTCTATTAGCTACTAAATCCAAACTGCCATCATCGTTTCTTGCTTTCATTGATAAACGAATACCATTGTTGCCAACAACATTGGATTGCATTAGATTCAAATATCTTTGTACATAACTATCGTTTCTTGCTAAATCTCTTGATCTATCTCTGAGTAATCTTAAATTGGTTTTTATTTCTTCATCAGCAGATGTAGATGTTTGTAAGAAGTCAGAAAATAATCTGCTGGTACTTGCACCATTGTATTTTCTTAAATTAAGAGTTTTTCTTTTTTTTGGTTTTCTTGTAAATCTGTCGTACCAAGCCATTAGAACTTAACCTCTATTGTATTACCTGACCTTTGTTTATTTTTAATTCTAGCCTTTTTTACTTCTTCCAAGTATTCAGCATGGTATCTATCTCTGAAAGTTAATAATTCATCTATCGACATTCTTGATAATGAACGACCAGCTATTGAAAAAGAAGATTGATCTATTGATGCTCTGTTTTCTAAAACAGCTTCAATATTATCCAAAACCTTTTTTGCATGACTTCTTAAATCAGCATTGGTATTAGCTAAATTAAGAACAACTGTTGATCTGCCTGTGTCTATTCTAATTCTTTCAGAATCAGCACTTCTTGTAATGTAAGCGTTCCAAATATAATCGCCATTTGAATAATTAGCTGTAGTTGAAGATGCCACTTCAACAAAATAAGTATCATCGGCTTCGGTTGCTGTGATAGCAAATTTATGTGAGCCACCGCCACCTGAATCTTCGTGGAATTCATAAGTAAGTGCATAAGCAGATGTGGGATAAGTATCGGCTAAATCATCTCTACGCCACAATAATCTATCGCCTATAACAATAGTGTCAGGTTCTTGTGTTGGATAATTGGTTCTGTCAAATGCGTTGGACATACTTTAAATACAAAAATTTCTTCTAAAAAGATAGAATTAAAAAGCATTTTATCATTAAAAGATAAATAAAATTAATTTAATTTATTTGCAAATAATAGTTGTAAATATCTGTGGATTTGCTATTGTTACAATATAATTTTAAAAAAAAGGAGAAAATTATGTTAAAAAATAGAATGTTAATAGGAATCAATAGCGAATACACAAATCGCTTTCCAGCATTAGAAACTTTGTTAGATAATGTCGCTTACTATACTGAAGCCTGTCAGGAATTCATTGATAAAAATGGTGAGTTAGATGATATGCCTAAATCACAAAAGGAAGAATATCTTTCAATGTTGAAAAAAAAATATCCATCTTGCGATGTTTATGTGTCAGCTAAATCTTTTATGACTTGGTATCGTTCTATAAAAAGAACACAAAAAGAGTATGGAATCAAAGTAGAAGTAAAAATGTTGGCATGTTCAAAAGCGTTTGACTATAGTCAAGATGACTGTGAATACAATGGTTCAACCGAAAGAGATTCGGCATATGTATATTTTGAATTGACAGAAAAGCAAATCAAACAATGGGCAATTGAAGCAAATGAGTTTGAAGGATTAGGTCAAGCTGGAGTAAAAGTTGGGCAGAAAATCGGATTAAGTTTGTGTGACAATAGACTCACAATATGGCTTAACTAATTCTCTCTCAAGAAGAAAGCCACCTAATCAGGTGGCTTTTTTTTACCAATCATTAACCCAAGTATTTCTTCTTCTACGATTGATTAGATTCTTTCTTTTCTCTTGTTTTGGTTGTGCTTCTTGAGATTCGCTTTTGGTTTTTATTTTATTTAGATTCGGAGAAAGAATATAAAATCCTGCCAAAGCGTAAACAAAATTATCAAGACTTTCATTCCTTTCTCTTGTCTGTTTCCAAACCAATTTCTTTTGTCCACGATGGAACTTAATGATTCTTTTCTCTGCTGTTAGTTGTTTAAAATATTCTTCATCGACTGTACTTGGGAAATGGATATATCCAGCTTCATCTTCTTCTGCAACATTCAACCAACTAAACAAAGTATCTTTGGCAGTATCAGTTCCGATTGGATAAAGACTTACTCTTTGTCTGCCTGATTGTGTTGGTCGATTCGCAATTGGTTTCCCACTTATGCTTTGACCTTTGACAGCAAATACTCTTCTTCCCTGTCTTGGTTTTACAAAACCATAAACGCTTTGAGTGGCATAACCTGAATCAATACAAGTAATGGCTATTTTTATTTTCTGATTATTTTCTTTAGTGAATGATGATAATAAATATTCATCTAATTCTTTCCATACTTCCAATTGATTAGGATCACCCCAAAAGATTTTGTATTCAATTACATAGACTTGGTTATCTGCTGACCATCCTACAACCTGTGCTTCTAATCTATCTGATTGACAGTCAATTCCACAACTTAGAACTAAAACATTTTCAGGTATAGTTTCATGGTCATAGTTTTCTCTACGATTCAATAAACTATCAGATTCTATTTCTTCGCCTTTCTCTGCAAAACATTCGCCTAGTGATGTATTTACCCAAACTCGTAATTGTTCAGGATTATTCTTAGCAACTAAAAACGATTCAACAACTTCTTTCCATGTTCGCCACGATGAATATAATTCGTTTAGATGAAAACCAGCAACATTGCTTTTGTTGCCTTCTTGAATCCATTTGCCATTTTGCATCATGTAAGGTTTGTCGGATTCATCAATAAGAACTCCACAACTTTTACAAACATAATTTACATTTTTTA
>CAACVD010000191.1_pt2 | contig 14088 bp, 19 predicted proteins | sample 2381771 | NCBI WGS metagenome assembly CAACVD01 (sample SAMEA5211965, study PRJEB30684) | marine metagenome | biome: Marine; feature: Epipelagic; material: Water | collected 2015-10-15 | depth 15 m | reverse complement strand
ACCGGTGTTTGGTCCGATGCAACAACAACCGGAAGTGAATTTGCAGCAGTGTTTTGACCAGCCGGGACAGGCGTGGTCCTACCTACTGTTACGACGCTTACGCCTTCTTCAACGGTGGCCATAAGGTTTTACCTTCAGCTAGCAGAATCTCTGGAAATACGTGGAAGAACCTCAAGGGTTCCGATTGCAACAGTGTCTTCCTTATAGACACTTAGGGTGCCTTGATTAGAACTTACAGAAAACGCAGGAGCACCCGCAGTTGTCGGCTCAATATCAAAGACAGTGCTACTAATAATTGAAAGTTTATTAGCATTGAAATTAACCCCATCATAGACACTTTGGCCTGTGCCAGAAAGAATGATCTGGTCTTCTGAGGTAAGCTTGTGAGCTGCACTGGTCGTGATGCGGACCTTATTTGAAGTCACACCACCTGTGGTTGTAAACGTATTGCCAGCCCCGATAGCAGTAATAGTCGCTTGCTGAACTGAATAGTATTCGCGCAAATCCCAAAGGAACTTACCCTGAGGCTCGTCAGAAGCGTCGGTTGCAATAGCAATACCAGAAGGCTCTGTACCACGTTCTTGATACCCCAAAGGTACATTTCGACCTAAAGCTTCGGTCTGACGGCTGCTTAGCTTTAGGGCAACGACGCCTTTAGCAGGATCGAGTTCAACGATTCCAAAGCTATCGACAGCATGCGAGGGAGTTGTACTGTCGTTGAAAAACCGACGAATATCAGCGATTAAAACTGAATTTGAGTAGTCGTATGGGTAGCCCCAAGGCTTTTCAATGTTTAAGTGCAGCTCATCGAAGCTGTCACCTTCTCTAACAGTTACAGCTATATTCTCGAGGGCCATTTGTTACTTACCTAGGAGCTTACGCAATAACTTTTTCTGCGGTGAGGATCCAAAGTCTTCGACCGGTACTTGATTTGTGTTATGCGCTCTATCTAACTTTAACTGATGCAGTTGTACGACAGACTTATAGTATTCAGCATTTTGCTCTGATAGACGGATGTTTTCTTGCTCTAATCTTTTTACACGTTGTTCGAGCAACTCAGGCGGTACAGGTCTATCAACGTAGACGGTACGAACCTCAGGAGCAAGTGTTTCGTTTAGTTGAGCAATAGTCTGGTCTCTTTCAGAGAGAACAGTATCAGTCGTCATTTTATAGTCGCGCATCTCAGATTCAAGCTGATCAATACGCGCTTGAGCAGAAGCAAGCTGTGCATTTAGCCCCTCGTTTGCGGCCATAGCCTCGCTTAAGTTATCTAAAACACGCTTGAGTTGGACGCGCTCGTAGACAGTCGCAGAAGTAATAGAGGAAGCCGGTTGCTTTTCGGTAGTGGCTCCAGGGGTGATGTCCATATCACCCGACTTCGGCACCCTCCACCGAAGAGTAAATGCGGTCTGGTGAACGTCACCCTGCTCCTTATAGCCTACAAAGTAGAAAACTCCTGGTGGAGTCGGAAGAAGTTCGATGTCAATAGATCCGCTTGTGACTGGATAAAAACGCTCATCCCTAGACACACCGAAGAATGGCCTAGAGGGCTTGAGCGCAAGGATGCCATCTCTGCCGTCGTCGAACAAACGACCGTGAATCCGCGTCATTTTTAGACCTCTCTGTAGGAAATCATGACTGCATAAGCTGCTCCAGTAGAAGATGTGCGAGCTAATTTCAAAACCTCACCGGCTTCTGTCTCGAACAAGCCCAGCTCACTGGAAGCAGTTACCACGCTGTCCGCAGTCAAATACAGCGACGAAGAGACCTGAACAGGTGCCGTAGCATCCTGGAACTGCAGGGTTGCATTGGCTGTTGTGCAGCTAACAACAAAGCTTAGAACCCGAATCTTTTTATTAGTTACAGCAGCAACAACGTCAACCGTTACGTCACTGCTGGTTGCCTCCGCCTTGGCAAACTTGATCTCACTCGAAAACGAGTCGTGAAAAGTCAGATAACCGTCAGCAGTGGTGCCCGCACCAGTGGCTCGAATATAAGCATCGTTGCCCTGTGCATCGCGTCCGTAAAGTGCCATTAGAGGAAGGAAAACAATAGTGTGCTGCCAGTTTTTCTGAGGTCGTAAACGAACCCTCGAATCAAGTACGTCTTGGATGTAACCGCAGGTAAAACCTTGCCGTCAGTGTTGACAATCCGTATCCTAACTTTAACGGCTACGTTATCTTTGGCGTCAAATTCAGAGAACGGTTTAGTAGTGTTCGGAAGATCTAAATAGATGTCGTTATCAAAGTCGAATTGCTCAATCCTGAAGCCTTCGATTCTTGTATCGTCGATCTCCTGTGAAAACAACTTTCCAGGAACAACGGGATCTAACGCTGCGAAAGGCAGTAGTGTGTTTGGTTCCCAAGCGACTTCGACTTTCATGATCAGGGAGTTGCGTTATTAACAGTGAATTTAATACTTTTTCTTTTGATTTTCGGACTATCACTCTTCAACGTAGTTTTCGAGCCATAACTGATACCAGCACTATGATCCAGTAAGTCACCGTCGTCAATAAAATCGAATTTACGCTCAACATACAAAATGGCTACCACCTCGAAGGTTCCGTCATTTCCTTCCTTCACTGTCTGGACGCGATAGCGCCTAAATGTATTCTCGTCACTTTCATCAACAAGAATAAACATCTGCACTGAAGAAGGAGTGCTGGCGAAACTGCCGGAAATGGTGATAGTGTTCAGTGATACGTTTGTAACCTCGTTTCTCTGCGTAATACCTGAAGGGCCGTATGTATAGACATACCAGTCCTTAGACATGTCTAAGTTTTCAAGTTCTCTGTCAACAGTCAGCGTGTTTGTAGTAGCCAGCTTAATTCTTCCTGCTGCCTCAATATCGGTCTTAAGAGGATCAGCTATCAAACAAATGTCACCTGGAAGGAGCATGGCACCCTCTGTGGCTACAGAAAAAGATACTGTCTCAGTGTTTAAGATGTTGCTGGCCAATACATATCTTCCCAAGCGACGTGCCTGATCCCTATCAGTACAGCCCATAGCCCTGACAGTCTTGTGGTTATACCCATAGCGCTGGATAGCATTAACATCCTCAACGACTTCCTTATTCTCCTTGTAAAACTCAGAAGGGTTTACCCAACTCACTTCCACAACAGATGTTCGTGCCTGTCTGCCGCTGCCTTCGTAGTTAAAACATGGTGATGAAACCTCACCCTCACTTGTCTCTTGAATGACATTGGCTTGAGAGTAAAGCCTGTAAAGCTTGTTGACTGAATTCTTTGTCTGATCGCTGGGTCGATCTATAACCAGTGTTACATAACCACCCGCATAAACTAGAGAACCGTTGAAAGATGACGCGACACTACGAACCAAATCGAGCGCGTCTGCTTTTCGCTGAATATACGCATTGAAGGTAAAACGTTTTTTACCGTTGACTCTTTCATCACAGTAGTCAGCTGCTGCCTTAAAGGATGACAAATCAATATCGTCCATACTGATTCCAGGAGTCGATCTAGTTACAGGTCGTGTGGGATGAGTTGTCGTATAGTCTTGACGCCCAAGTCCATACCGAGGATTGGTTAATAGGTCCAGAAGTACATAAACAGGATTATCACTATGAGCATACTTGACGGTTAGGCTCTTGTTTAGCACTGGAACTTTTAGCCCCTTCATCAGTACCTGAAGCGTGGGCATCTGTGTGAACTCAGATGCAGCAAACTTCACTCCGACAAGGGCAGTACCTGGGTAGATCAGTTTTTCTGACCATGTGACGTCGGCAGATACAAGTTGAACGTCACCCTTTGCCCAGTTAAAGTTATACCTATTAGCACCACCCTCATGACTCACCGGATCAGGTGGGCCACTCTTGTCTAAGCGGGTAAGCGACATTGATATAGGAACAGGCTTGTTGGTGATGTCGTATGTACGAATAAAAAGCTTTCTTGCTTTTATCTGACGCAAGATCTCATCGTAAGAATCATTCCCCTCGTTATCTCTTACAAGATCTCCGTTGCCATCAGTGACTCTAAGTGTGTATTGAAGTGGCTGAGGTGGACTGTTGCCATCAGCATCTTGGTATCTATCCTCATCAACATCGTCATGAGGATTCTCGTCGTAGTCTCGATATTTGGTTTTAGAACTACCATCATTTTTAGCGGTTTGCTGCTTTTGTTGATAGCACGGGCCAGCATATAGACGGACTTTTAATTCGTCCGCTTCTGTTTGAGTGAAGCTACGCACAACCTGGGGATTAGGATCAATATCTCTGGGTGTTTGTAGAGTTGATCCGATACCTAGGTGAAAACCTGCAGATTTGACACCCGTTATAGACACACTCGTCTGTGTGCCATCTGTTACCTGAATGTTCGAGATTGCGGTATCACTGGCCCTTAGTCCGTTGAAGAAAATATCTTTACTTGATCCATTAGGAAATCCATCTACAGGTCCCTCAGAAATAATGCACAGTAGATACCCTTCCTCTTCCTCGATATAGGAGGAAACCACAGGCATGTTTGTCGCTAGGTGAGTTCCATATAAAAGAGGAATGGGAGTGCCTGCATCAGCTGCTTTAGCTCCACCCCCGAATACAGCGTCATCTGCTTCTGAACCTTCCTGTTTACCTTCCTCTGGCATACCAGGCGCAAACAAACCTGATATACCTGTAAATACAAGACCAACACCCAGGGTCAGCATTGCGGTCTGAACACCCGCCGAAATTGTGCCCGCAGGACCAAAGGCCAACAGACCGATACCTGGCATTGCAAGTGCCAACAGCACGATGCCAATAGCGATCAAACCAAACGAAAAGCCTCTGCCGCCAAAGAAGGCACCAGTGATGACAGGAACGAGTACAAACTCGCTACATCCCAGCCCCATCTCGTCGTATGAGGTTGCAGTTGAATTATTGCGCTTGACCTGAAAATATATGCCGTGCTCATGCGCAGACGTCAGAAATTCACGGAAACCCGGAACCAGACGGCACAGACTTCTTATGGCCTCATTGACGGTTTTTACTTTTAGCTGGTAGTGGCCACCAAACTTTTTGCCCAGTACGCCCTCAAGTCTGATGTCCATCATGATCCAAGGATCCTCTCAAAAATTTCCAAGCCATGTGATGAAGACCATTTTTCAAGACGGTCAGATTCAATCACATAGACGTATGACGTTAATTCCATATTCGCAGCTACTATCATGTCGTGCTCGCTAAAACCGTAATCACCCTTTGGGTGCGAGTGGTAAATGGTTTCAGGACGGTACTTGAGCCAGGTATCGGCGTCCATCATGAAACACTCTTCAGGCTTTTCTGCCATGTTCAAACATGGCACTGCCTTTCCTTCAACCACACAACCGCAGGCCTCTTTTGGCGCTTCCTTAAGTGCGTGACGGGCAATAGCTTTATGCAACCTCTTGCTCATTAGCCTTGGACAGTTGGGAATCCCCCATATCTAAGCGGGTTATTTTTTCCGAAGCGCTGGCGGCAACCTTCTAGTGTTTTGGGGCAGCCATCAATAAATCCAGCGTGGGGTTTATCTGATCCGTCGTATTGACACTCCGGCCCTCGATACTCGAACGGGCAAAAGTTACTGAACATCCTTCTTCGTGGCAGCCTCAGTCCCTCAACATCAAATACAGAAGCAAGCTCGTAAGCAATACTTAGATTCGATTCACTGACCTTTCTAGAGAAATACCAGAAGTCAGGCGTAAAGTGAGCGTCCTTGTCGTATGTACTTTGCGTGGCAGCAGTACCAAATTTATCTACAAACTTCGCGAAGGTTCTGATCCTAATCAGCTTGAAGCCAATTAAATCATCGTAATCTCTGGAGATCCTGGTAAATGCACCATCAACATTAGAGACAGTCAGCTTAGGGTTAGGGAGCTTATTACTACCAGAAATTTCGACAGCGCCGAATGAAATGGGCATTGGCTGGTAAATAATACGTTCAGTGCCTTCCTCATTGACGTAAGTAACTGCCTCTCCGCCACTTTGCTCCGGCGATACGAAATGCCTTCGAGCAAAGGAAGGAGTGAACTGCGCATTATTTGAATCAATAATAAACAGACTGATTAGAGCGTCTTGTTTGAGCGCCATTAGTTAAATCCCATAGCTTCTTTTATAAGCTTGTTTTTTAGCTTATCAACACGGTTATATCCAGCATTTTTATCTCCTTGGGTGCCATCCCAAGCAAAATCAAAAGTAGTTCTAAGTATCGGTGTAGATATATTTGAAGACTTGTTGTTATCGTCGTAGGTGGTCTTGGCTGATTGATAAGCACTATATGCAGGCCCTACAGCTGCGTCGTAAATTGCACCCAGCTTCTTAAACATGTGAAGCTGCTTACCAGAATAATTGCTATTAGCGTTATAGAAAATAGGTACTTCGTTAAATCCCGTGAAATAGGGTTGAAAGTTAAGTCCCCGGCCTGCGCCATCAAAAAAGCCGGACTGTCCCTTTTGGAAAAAAGAGATATTCTCGTAAGTTACATCTACGTCAAGCACCCCGACGCCTGGGTTATACAACAAAAAGGTCTGGCTATAGTCATCGCTGACCGATGGAGCGCTAATCCCATCTATAGGAGTGGGGTTATTTTCACCATCATTAGGGATTTTTACATAAAATCTATCTACATCGTCTCCGTCATCATCTGTAGTTGCGTCGGTTTCTGTCCTTTCATCAGAAGACGTACCTGCCCTAGATGAATAGTTCCAGGGATCTGATCCGTATTGCTTGTCGTACTCCTTTTCGATTTGATCGGCAGTCTTACCGCTGAAACCAGGATAATCTTGTAGAGCATTCTTTCTGCTGTTATAGAAATCTTCCTCAGCAGCCTCAAATTTTTTGATTTTATCAACCAAATTTGCATAACCCGCAACGTTTACGTCTGCGGAGCTTATTCTCATGATGTTACGTCTTCCCATTAGTTTGAATACGCCTCCTTTAATGTGAACTCAAGAGTTTCCCTGAACGTATCTCCGACAGTCAGAAGTCTCCGGGTGTAACCGTCACCATCTATTCTGTAGCGACGAGCCTCACTACTGAACGGTGTAAGTGTAATTACAAAGTAATCACCTTTAATAACCTTGTCGAGATTGCCTCTTAGAACGGAGGAGTCTGCTGTAGACAGGGGGCGGGTGACAATGTCGTATTTAGTCATTCGAGTATTTGCACCGTCAGCTGCAACCTGTTCATACCCATCCCCAAAGCCGAATCGCTTTACACGATGACTGGTTGACTCCCGAACCTCATTAAGTAGGTCCAGGCTTAAATTAACGTCGGCCATTGTAAAGAAGTCCTCCAGAACGGCGCTCATCCATAATGACTCGCTTCACTGCAGAGTCGATGGCTTTGCCGAGTTTGTTTGCGCCATCACCATCCATTTCGGTTGAGGTGCTGCCACCTTGATCCACATTAACGGTGATGCTGGTATTGACATTTCCGCCCATACCTTTCTTGCCCATAGAAACAGGAATGGACTTCCCGTCAGGCAGAGGCACAACAGCCTCATTCATCCCACCTTCACCAATCAAAGCGTTAGTAGGACCGGTGACAATGCCACCCTTAGCCATCTTTTTCTGACCGCCACCAAACAGACCACTAAGGAAGCCCAGTAAGCCGCCACCTCCGCTGCTACCTCCGCTGCTACCTCCCATAAGGGATCCAATAGGAATTCCCGTCGCAGCCGAAATCAGAGAAATCATGATCAACTTCGCGATCATCTGGCTTGCCATTTGCAAGAAAGCCTTACCGATGTCAGCGAAAAAGCTTTGGAAGGCTTGACCAATAGTCTTCGTACCGGTGAGAACACTCTCGATGGCAGTAGAAAGACCTTGTTCAATGGTCTGAGCCATATCAACAAGCCGAGCCTTTAAGTCACCGACGAACTGAAGGCTGTTCTGGACATATTGAGCTAACCCGCTGGCAGAGTCTTCTTGAGCCGCCGTCAGAGCGTTTACAGCCTCTGTTGCCTCTAAGGCAGTCGTGTTGATAGCAGCCAATATATCGTTGTATCCTTGCATCTCGGGATTGAGCTGGCTAATCATGTCAATACGATTGCGCTCAATCTCTGCAACGCGCATCATCCCCTCGATCTGTTCGGGGGAGAAGCCCTCCATCATTAACCGGTTGCGTTCCCTAAGCTGATCAAGTTGCAGCTGGGCATCTGCTGTGGTTTGTCTGAAACCTGCAGTCGAAGCAGCTAAGGCTGTACTACCGACGTTTGCTCTCAACCCTCCCACGCTCTCACCGAACTGATCCCGTTGATCTTGTGCGCCTGCTAGACGTACACCAGCGATGTCTACACGGCCCTGTGCGCGGATTCGATCGGCTTCATTATTAGCAGCATCTAATTCGTCTTTAGCGGCCTTCAGGTTGGCCTGAGCCTTGTCTACGGCAGCGTCTAAAACACGAACCTGATCATCAATGGCAGCGTTTTGTTCCATAGCTGCATTAACGATCGCAAGTTGCGCACGTTTTTGACCTGTAAGGTTGGCCTCCGCCAAACGATGGTCCTCTTGCCGCAACCGTTTAAGCAGGTCAAAGCGCTGCTTATCAAACGCCATAACTTGACGCGCTGTCTCCTGGGCCAGGCGACGGGCATTAGCAGCTCTGATTTTGTCCAGGTTCGGACCTCTGCCCCCGCCGCCGCCACTACCACTACGGTTGTTACGGAGGTCTTCGCTTGTAACCATCGTGCCTTGTTCGATGGTGCCTACCTCAGGGCCCAGCGCCTTATCAAGACGACTTTCAGCGTCCTTTAGTCGTTTGACGGCTCGCCTATATTGTTTTAGAAGACGCCCGCCTTTATCTCCTTTCTTCGCGGTTACTGTGCCATCCTCAGCGATATTGACATCGCCGCTAAGCCTTCCAATATCTGTCAGCGCACTATTTATATCATTTTTAGCTTTAACCTTCGCTCCTTCCGTGCCAAGACCCAAGAAGTTATTTAGCGCTGTAATCGCTGCGTTGATAAATCCAATAATTACAGTGAAGACCTTCTGAAACTCCGCACCGATTGGCATCAACAGTGCGCCGATGTTTCGTTGCAGCTTGTCTAGCTCGTTAGACAGGCGAGCACCTGCTTCTGCAGGCGAATCACCGATGGCCTGGGCCTGCTTATCAAACTTGTTGAAGAGGCCCTTCGTGAACTGAACAAACTCCTCAACAGAAACGACACCCTCCTCTAATCCTTTATCAAGCTCCGCAGTTGTTCTGTTCGTGGCCTTAGCAAACAGTGCCACGGCACCTGGCAAACGTTCACCAATTTGGCCCCTAAGTTCTTCTGCAGAAACCTTACCTTTTCCGAAAATTTGTGTAGCGGCAAGCAAAATTCCGTTTGCTTGTTCTTGCGAACCACCCAAGGCTTTGTTCGCAGCAATAAGACCTTTGAAGGACTCCTGAATATCACCAGCGCCTACACCCGTTGCCTTTGCAGATGCAGAGAAACGTGTGAACTGCCTTATAGCAGTGTTAAACGGAACATTGTATTCGTCAACGACTTCCTTGATCGTCTCCAGGCCTTTAGCTGCGTCTTCTCGGCCTAGGGTGCCTGTGAGGGCGATGTTTAGCTTTTCAGACTCAGCAGCAGCTTTGGCAGCAGCATCCCCATAGTCAGCGATTGCTCTGGACAGTTGTCCTACGGCCTCTATAGCCTTTGAGGCAACCGCAGCTGCAGCACCTGCTATTCCGCCTGTAATCGCAGCGCCTGCTACTCCACCGCCACCGCCACCGGCCCTGACAGCACCGCCAATAAACGCTCTTTTTCCGGTATTACCGCCAAAGCCCCTTTGAGCGGGCATTGGACCGATCGGACTTGTGTATTGAGTTCTACCTCGATTCTGTCTTGCTTGAGCAGTCTCTAGCTTGTCTAGTTCAGACTGAAAAGCCCGAATAGCGCGTTTGCCTTGCCGAAGCGCCTCGCTGTTCTCATGAATATCTTGGGTTAGCTTATCAATCTCTGCGCCAGTTTTAGCAGCGGCTTCGGCACTCGCCTTTTTACCGACTGTGTCTTTTCTGTACTGTGTTCTGAGTTTTGATAGCTCCCCTCTTTGCTTAATTATCGATTTGTCTAATTCTGTATTTGCCCTTACCTGAGCCTTAATATCCCTCTCGACACGCTGTCTCGTCTTCGCAGATGTCTTTGCGAAGTCAGTAAGATTCTTCAGCGCACGACTGTTTTCAACATCGAGCCTATATGTAAATCTCCCCTGTTCAGCCACAAAGCTCTACCGCTGTAATTTAATTTTATCGGTTATGTGGTAATAACTTTATTCAATGCGGCGATAACACGAACCGGAATTTTTCTTCGTGCGATAAGTTTCTTCATCACTTCTCTCGTTTCAACAAGGACCATGCTCACCTCTTCGTTAAGTGGGAATGGGAGAAGTTGATCAATATCTGGGTCCTGTCCCTTAGATCCGCTGAAACTCTTCGCAATAGAGAGAATTATGCCAGCCATACGGGCAGTAGATATTGAATTGATGTTGGCCATACGCTTATCACGGTCCCCCGCAATTCGTATCACCTCACAAATTGTGGTTACCGGTAGACGTAAAAAATTCTCGCGGTCAATGTCCCGTCCTGCTGGTGAAGCACGAAACTCCGTATAAACGTTAAGTAAATCGAACTCCGAGGTAGCCAAATACTCCCGAAGACGGAGTATCCGTTCTTGGACTACCTCGTGAGTCAGTTTCCCTCAGTAGACTCCTCGTCACCCTCTTCAGGCCAACCATTACGCTCCCAATCAACAAAGGTGTAGATCTCCTCAAGCAACCTGACCGGCATTGCACGGGTATCCTCCTCTTGCCAATCAGGCACCGTGACCCATTTGCTGCGCTCCTTATACTCAGCGCGATACTTCATGAATAGAGTGACAGTCTCAATTTTCTGCTCACTGGCCGATTGACCTTCAGTCTGGATTTCAGCTAGCTGCTCGACGTAGTCATAGAGGATGTCTTGATTCGAGTTTACGTCGCTAAGTGCCTCCAGTGCTTCCTGCACGGGGATTTCTTTCTTCTCAGCTACGTCCTTAGCAATCCGAAGCAGCGCGTAAGTATTCTTTGCCTGCTTACGAGCAACGGACTCAATGCCCTCAATCTCGCCCGCTACAAGGTCTTTGTAGATTGGAAATCGAAACGGTTCGATACTGTAATACTCTTTCTTTCCGAAGAAAACTTTTGAATACTTGCTCATGTACTTATGAAGAAAGATGTGTCGGCCGCCACAAGCTCAACGTCTTGATTAACGGCATTTTCAGGAATTTCTACAGTCAAACTAGCACCATCTTCAGAGATAAGTTTCATGGGTGAACACGAAGAAGGGGCGATGTAAACCGCCCCCACCTCAAGTAATTCACCTTTAAGTCTGCAGTTGATGAAGAATGACTGCTTATCCACCGAGGTAAGCAGATCAGCTTGCATCAGGCGTAGACGTCAATCTTGGCGGATTCGGTCATAGTGCCGAAGAAGATCTGTCCACGGCTCTGGAAAGTCCAGCTCAGCTCCAGCAGACCATCAGAAGGAGTGCTCTCGCTCAGGTCAACAACACCAGCGTTGAAACCACGAGCGTGATACTCGAAGCTGGTGCCTTGTGCGCCCATGAAAGTCAGAACTTCGACGTAAATTTCTTTGTTCGGGTCGTTCTCAGCGTCAAGGATCAGCTTGAGACCTGCATCAGCCTGAATATCTGTGGTATTGACTCCACCGTTGTTGTCAAGTGCCAGGGTGAAGTAAGCAGTACAAGAAAGATCGCCTGCTTGGGACGTGATCACGGAGTCGCGGAAACCTTCGTCACCCAGCAAGAAAAACTCTTGGTTGTTGTTCTGCGGGCTGTAATCAGCCGTGATCAATCCCCGCAGGGGAATCATCGTAGCGCTTGAAGGAGTATCGTAAGCTCCATCGATACCGGCATCGCTAGAAGAATTTGCAGATAACCGTGTCGGTGCATCGACGACACGGATAATACGTTCACGCCCCCTGATAAAGGCGGCACCTGGAAGTTGAGCCATTACTGTATCTCGCTGTGGGTTGAGTAATCGGGGATAGTTACTTTCAGAGATTCATAAGATATGTCGGTTTGCGGGGTATGAACCGCTGTCTCCATATCTGGGAATGTCCGAAAAAGAAGCAACCGAAGGCTATCTAGTGTGGTTGAGGTGTCATAGCTGGTAAGAGTTACCGACCAGAAAAGGCGGAGAACTGTCTGACCAGACATCACCGGTAAATTCCTAGCTTCTGGAACCTCATCGATCACACATTCGGTGCCGGTGATAGTCCAATCCTTCGGAACTTGCTGTGAACCCCGAACCCAAAGGGCGGGGGAAGTGGAACCATTTGGAAGATTATATGTCCCCAAATGTGAACCTATAACTGAGTCTACGACAGAGCGTACTTCAGATACACTAGCCATTGATCTCTCTCTCCAATATATCGGTAAAAGTATCGGTAAAGTGATTCTCTACTTTTACCTCTTTTTCTGCTTCTTTTGTCCACTCACGGCCAGGGACTTCCCCGCCACCTTTTAGCACTGCGCCATTATGGACAATCGCTGAATAATCAACATCCCAGATCCACTCGATAGCGTAACGGCTGACTTGACGATCACGTTGGCTATCCCGCAAATTCCCTAGATCGACGATGTCGCGGGGCGACTTAACGGTTCGACCATTTTTACGTCGGGTTTTTCTAGGCCAGTCCCATTTCACTGAGGTGATCTGATCCTGAAACTCAGCATCAAGCTTTTTAGCCGTATCCTTGAGGGCTTCGTGGAGTGCTTTGCCGACTATGCGGCGTAACTCCCGTGGTTGAGTTCCACTTTCAAAACTTTCCACATCAACCTCCAGCGCCTGCTTGCTCAAAGACACCAGAAAAACTCTGGAACTGCGTTGCCCTGGCGTAAGGCAAAACGTTTGTACCTAGGTCAACAATACGAAAGCGCCCAGTGACGCCGTTGATCGTGGCGTCGGCATACATGCCCGTCTTGATCTTTGCACTAAAGGTCGCTGGAGATAGGAGCTTTCCGGTACAACGAAACTCCGTCTCATTCACGCCTTCTTTATTTTCAGAAAACGTACCGCTGAGCTGAACGTTACAGATATAGGTTTCGTCAACACTGTTTTGGACTAAGTTACCTGTAGATTTGTCAGTGGTGTAGGAAGAATAGACCTTGAAAACCAAGGTTGTGTTGTCAAACGGTGAGTAGGAGCCCATCAGTAACTAAAGCCAGTTAGCTCGACTAGCCCCTCCCGCAAGAATAGATAGGTCGCACCGTAGGTCGTGTCTGCAAGCGTGTAGCCCGCAGCGCCGACGTACTTCTGGACGCGGGCGCTTTGACTGACGCCGATCTGCTGGCCGATTGATTGAGTACGGCTGGCGAGCAGATGAGCCGTCATGTAGTTGACGGCGTCATCGTATTGATCGCCCCACAGATCAGAGTCGTTTTGACGCTGTGCCTCGCCGATGGTTGCAGTAATCACAGCACTTTCCAAGTTCGAGAACTCTGGAAACCTTGTTGTAAAGGTTGTGCTGGTTACGGTCATCAGCCTTCTCCTTCAGTAATGCTACGAATGCGTTTCTGGATTGCGTTTTTGACACGCACCCGGTTTTCGGCTGTATCCCACTCTTTGAGCAGGTCCAGGTCGAAGGTCTTGTTGATGAGGGAGAGTGCATCCTTTACAGGCTTCTTGGCGAGACCGCCAGTTGCCTTAGGAGCATCAACCACTACTTCAAGGTCTTCTTCGACGGTCAGTGCGCCGATTTCGAGGAGGTCAGCGACGAGAGGCATCTCTTTGACCTTCTCCCAAGTAGCAGGGTCAATGTCGCGATTGACCCCACTCTTGAATTGCACATGCTCAGGACCACCCAGCTTGCCCCCAATGATGGAGAAGCCAAGAGTGACTTCTTTATCGCGAGGGGGATTTTCGAGCTGGGGAGAGTAAGTAACAATCATTGTCTGAAAAAATAGGTTTGATCAGGCCTTCTCGACGTAGAGAACGCTCTTGGGGTAGTACACGGCGGTGCCGCCGATGCGGGCGTGGGATGCCACGGTGAACTCCAGGCCGGTGCGGACCGGGGGCAGGAACTCAAGGGTCTGCGGGATGTGCAGTTGCAGCTTCTCGGGGCTGCGGTCGTA
>CAACVD010000928.1_pt1 | contig 14089 bp, 14 predicted proteins | sample 2381771 | NCBI WGS metagenome assembly CAACVD01 (sample SAMEA5211965, study PRJEB30684) | marine metagenome | biome: Marine; feature: Epipelagic; material: Water | collected 2015-10-15 | depth 15 m | reverse complement strand
TGGGTTTCATTGCTTCCATTACTGGAATCAAAGCTTCCACCACAGGAACCAATAAGTCGATAATTGGATCAACCAAAGCAAAGAGCGCATCAAAAACTTTCGCCAAGGCTTCCTGCACTTTTTCGTTGCTAAGAACCAACGCCAGTAGTCCTTGCTCTAGTCCCTTATCTGCTGTGATCTGAGCGACATTCGCAGCCCGTTGCCCAGATGGGCCAGCGGCTGCCATTACAGCCTGCGCTGTGTCTGATTCAGTGATTGCTTGCGCTCCTGCGCGAACCCCTTTCAATACTTCTTTTGTGTATTTTTCTGCTAGAGAAAGCCGATCATCCATTTCTTTGGTGAGCTGCTTTTGAATGCCTAACTCTGCAGCAAGGGCTGTGGCCTGCTCCAGCGTCAACTGTTCAAGTTCTACTGCTGTGGCAAGAGCAATGGCCTGCACATTATTGATCTGGCGAATGGATTCCGCTTGGGCCTTAAGTTGATCGTCTTGAGCTTTTAAGGCTTTGAGTTGCTCTTGAGCATTTAGGGATTTGGCAATGTCCTTGGCCTGCTTGGCCTGTCTCTCTAATAGTTTTAGAGACTTTTCTTCATTTCTGGCGCGAACCAAGGCTTTAGTCGCTAAGTCAACGGCCTCTTGGTTACGTAACTGCTCTGTAATCCTTGCAACCTTTTCAACTGTTTCCTCATAGATAGCTTGTTCTTTCAGCGCCTTTGTTGCCAAGTCGATTGCCTCTTGATCCTGCAGGTTCTTGGTAATCTTGGCGACTTCTTCAACCGTTTTTTCATAGGTGGCTTGTTCAATCAATGCTTGCTTGGCCTTTTCAGCCTGGGCCAGAAATCCGGCTTGTTGGGCTGCAACTTGCTTTTCAAGATATGCAACTTGCCGTTTGGTAGCTCGGTTGATCGAAGTCAGCAAAGTGAATTGCCTGGCGGACTCATCACCTGTCGAATTGGCTAAAACAAAAAGTCTCTCTTGTAATAAGGCCTGCGCTTCCTTGGCTGCAGTCAGTTGTTCTTGAAGACTTCCTTGGGTTGCTAATAATCCCCCAACCTTTTCAGTGATGCCTTGGAAAGTGAGAGCAGCAAGCACAGAGGCTGCTTCTGCCGCTTCCTGCATCTGCTTGAGTTGCAGAAGTTCTTCCTGCGATTTCTTAATAACTTTCGTGGATTCAGCTTGTTCAGATAGGAATTCAGCTTTTTTCTTTTCAACAAATTCCTGCTGAAGTCCTAGTTCATAATTTGCTAGGCTGGTGGTGTAGGTGTCTCGTGCGGTTTGGACGTTCTGCTGATAAACCTCCAAGGCTCGGCTGGCGGCCCCAGTGGTTTCATCAGTAATAATTTTAATTTTTGCAATTTCATCTTTGGCTGTTGTGTATTCTTGGCCTACCTTTTTGGTTTCCTCAGATAGTTTTTCTTGAGCAACAATCACTTTCTGCAAGGCTTCTTCAACATCTCCAAACGGATTAGCCTTGGCTGCCATCAGTTGTGCTGTTGCCGCAAAAACATCAAAGGCATCATCGAGCAGCATCACATTGCCAATCAACTGATTGATGTCTGCTGAAATGGTTTTGAATGTGATCTCTAAGGCTCGGAAGGCCATGCCCACAAACGAGTCTGCAATCAAATCCGTCAGGAACTGGATGCTTGCGCTCAGTAGCTCAACACCAAGCCGGATTTTGGCAAAAATGGAAGCATAACCCAGAACCTCATCATCCTGACTGATGAACTGCTGAATTTTGTCAATTACATTTGTAAAGACATCGACAATTGCCCCAATCGTTCCGGTGAGAACGTCCATATAGAACGCAACATCCGATTCTGTGATGGCATCCAGTCCAGCCGCTACATCTCGGATAGCACCACCAAGACTTTCATTGGCACCAGCGACTTGATTGATAATGCCAGCCAAACGAATTCCAGAATTTTCTAAAATGGTGAAGCTTTGCCCAATCGTCCGGTTCGTTCTCGCAAACTCTTCTTCCAGGACTCCAGCCTGAGACTGCAGCGCCTCAAAAACCGTCTGAGCGGAAAGCTTGCCTTGCTTGCCGTATTCTCGCAGTTCGCCAATCGTAATGCCTAGCCCATCGGCAATAGCCTGCGCCACTCTTGGGGTTTGCTCCATGACAGAGTTAAGTTCTTCCCCTCTTAACACACCAGCGGCAAAGCCTTGGCCCAACTGAATAATTGCAGCATTGGCAGATTCTGAAGTAGATCCAGAAATGGCTATGGCCTTACCTAGCGAGCGTGTGACCTCTTCCAGTTCAGCAGTAGAAACACCTAATCGTCCAGTGACTCTGGCAAGGCGTGAATAAAGATCAGCCGTGGATTGGAAAGATTGTCCGGTTTCCTGGCTGATTTTAAAAAGTGCGGATTGTGCTTGGGTAAGTTCTTGAGTGGTGGAAGTGACCAGCTTGAGGCGATTTTCAATGTTGGCTGCAGCATCAGAGAATTCAATCAGTCGATCAACGGCAAAAGCTGCAACTGTCGCCTTCAGTGCAGTGGTTAGACCCCCAACACTCTTAGCAACCTTTGCGCTGGTTGCTTCAACTTTTTTTAAGGAACGATCAACCGAATTAAAAGCCGCTTGGGTTTTGTCAACGGCTGAAATCGTGATCGTGGTATTGGTTGCCATCTACTTCTGGTTTCTCTTTTCAGCCTGAATGTTGAAATAAGCCACCCAACCCTTCACCTCGTCCAGCGTCCAGCTCATTACCTCTCTAAGTGGTTGATGAAGCGTTTCAGCCAGAGCAAAGATGGTCATCAGGTCAGGCGACTCTCTCAGTTTTTTTCAATCTCCTCATCTGTTAGGCCATCGTCTGCATTCATGGAAGACACAATTCTGGCGATTACCTCAGAATCAACGCTTCGCATGAATTCAGTACGATTCACCAACTTGAAAACCTTTTTGCCTTCAGCATCCAAGGCTTTGGCAATCAAGGTGGCAGTTAAGGCTTCTCCAACCTTGCCAGCACTATTCAGTGCCAGAATCTCCTGTTGTTCGCTCAGTGTCATGGAAGAGCGATAGTAGATTTTGGTGGCTTCGCCTTTTTCGTCAGGCCACTCTGGAACTTCAACGAATTGAAGAGGTGCAGCCAAGCGATCACGATAATGAGCTTTTGCTCGTTGTAGGATTTCAGACATAATAACTTTAGGCTGTGGTTTCGGTTAGTGCGCCTGAACCTTGGAAGCTGATGGTTGCGTCTACAGTTCCATCAATGGCCCCAGATCGACTGATTCCGGTGATGATCACAGAACCATTGTAATACTTAGAACTGGTTGCTGTTCCTTCAGGATAAAGGTTTAGCGTGACACTGCTTCCAATTGTTACAGCCTGCTGGCCTGTATCGTCTGGGTCCCAGAAAACATCGGCACTTCCTGAAAAACTGGTATTTCCGGCAACAAAAGATGTTGCGGAATCGCTCAGTTGGGTGGTGTCGATGGTGTTGGCTGTGGAGTCGATGGAGTAGCTTTTGACTTCTCCGATTGTTTGCGATCCGGCTTTGATGACACCGGAACTTCCCTTTGTAACTGCCATTTTGTCTCCTGTTGGCTGTTAGAAAATGCCGGTGTTTCCGGCTTCAAAGCCACCCATCCGGCAGCTTCAAACTTTGCAAAATCTTCTGCTTCAATCGTTTTTCTTTCTCTGCCTCTAATGATTTTCATTAGAAGGTGCCTCCATCCACAGTGGCAACCGATAGCGTCACAAAATCGTTGCTCGTATCAATGGCAACAGTGATGGAAGAATCTCCTCTGACTACTCCATCAGTCCCATCAGTGCCACCAATGTAGCCAGCAGTGCCACCTGAAACGGCTGCAACCAGCTCATCTGTTGAGGAAGAAGGAATGTTTAGTGCTGTCTTGAAGGCGTTGAACGTCATCTTCTTTTCCATCTGCCCAGAAGCTTCTGAGGCGTCATGGATCATGATCAAATCACTGGCCCCACTGACAGAACTCAGTGTTGAAAGCGAATCTACTGGTGGCGTAACGGGTACCTTGGTTGTGGCATCTGTTGCCACAAAGACATTGTTTCGGTCTGTCGTAAAATGTGGCTCGCCTGCGAGCATGGACGTCGTGGGGAGATTGGCATTCAATCCCCTTCTCAGTTGCAATCTAGCCATTTCTCTCCTTTAAAAAGTGCCACCATCCAAGACGGCATTTGCTACTAAAATCGTGTCGCCAGCCTCTTCCGGTTGCGCAATGGTCTGACGATACCTGCAAAACCAATCCATTTTGATCACACCGAGTGGAACATCGCCTTCTGAGGTGTAATCGATCTGCACATTCTGAAGATAGAACTCCTCTACTCCTGCTGGTAATTGTCCACCCAAAGCATATTCGACTTCACCACCAATAGAGTCCAAGGTATCATCCAGATCACTGGTGGCTCTTGCGGCCCCTTCAATGCGAACAATCAACGTTCTTTCAAGTGTTCTGAATTTACTGAAAGCGCTGCGATCAACATTTTCTTCTAAGACATAAACCAGCAGACAAGGAAGCTTTGACTGATCCAGCCTATGGTGTCTGGTGGTGTAGACTCTGCCAGCCGTTGTGGTCAAAGGCGTAATCAGTTGAGCCACCTGTTCACGAATCGTCTGTCTGGCATGCAGAACGCTCATACACTGGCCTTTTCCATTAAGAGCGTTGTCATTCCAAGATTGTCCGGCTCAATCCCTCTGAGAACATAGCTGATACTTTGAATTGATAGCGTGTCTCCATGACTGAGAGAACTGACGTCTGAGGTTCTTGCCATCAGTCGAGGTTCTGCCGATTCATACCCAACCGATAAGCCATTGGGCTGAACCAGAACAAAGCGTAAATCCCATATTGCCGAAAAGGTGCTGGCATCTGCCTTGGTGACGATTACGCCAAAATCTGCAGTATCCAGATAAATTGCACGATCAGCATCTGATTCAATCGCCATCGAGGATGTACCAGTAGCGCTCAGTTTCTTTGATTAGGTACTCATTCGTTACCTTGTTTCGACTCAAGCCAATCACATTCTCACCAGCCGCTCTTGCTGGATTTCCGGCAAATGTTTTTCCTGGGGTAATCCGAGCCTTGGCTCCAACCACTGAGTTCATGCCAATCATTGAAAAACTACCAATCAGGCTGTATTGGTGAACCGTTGCCCCTAGTCCTAGAGTTGCGCCTTGCATGACGTAACTGTGTCCACCGAGCTGCACCGCATTGGCAAGCGTCACGTTTTCTTCGACTACTGAGTCATGGCTAACGTGCGAGTAATTCATGAGGTAGCAGTCTTTGCCAACTCTGGTTTTGTTTTCGGTTCCAGCATGAATCGTTGCAAACTCTCGAATTGTTGTGTTTTTACCGATCTCAACCCCACAAAGCTTTGGCCTTGTTCTATGCTGTGGGGTATCGCCAATGGAGACATGCCCATGAATCTTGACGTTGTCTCCAATCTCAACAGGCCCATAGATTATTGTGTAAGGCCCAATAAAGATGTTTTTGCCAAGCTGGACATTGCCTTCAATGATTGCGGTCTTATCGATGTTCACCAATGCCTTAGTAGATCACCGTGTACGTCTGGCGGTTTTGGATTTCCATGAAAGTAAACAATGCTGGCTTCTTCTCGTTTTTCTGGCTCTTTTAGCCAGTGGCACTTGTAGGACTGAATCTGATCTGGAAATACTTCATTCAGTCGAGTTGCATCATTGGCAAGCAATCGCAAAAACTGCATTTCGGATATTCTGCCGTTGTAGAGAATCCGGTCTTCATAGTCCTCTTTCCTTTGCCACTCTGCCCAGATCCACTTGCAGAATTCTGGCGAATAGCTACCCACTCCGTTGCAAATCGTTTCTGGATAGTTTGGATCTGTAAGAAGTCCAACTCTGCCTCTCCAACTGAGAATTTCGTCTAAATCTTCTTGAATGATGGTGTCGAGTCCAAAAACAAAACGCTGATTCTCTCCTAAGTCCGGCCTGAAAGTTTCCATTACATTGCCATAACCGGATTCATTGCCTTCAATCTCAACTTGGTCAATGTCCTCTTCAAATTCGTAAAACTGGTCAACTAAGCAAATCAGTCTGTATTTTTGTGTCGTATGTCTTTCGATCGCTTGCGCGAGTTTATCCACCCATTGAGTGGAATAACCTGTTGAAAACTGTGGCAACCCTTTGCCTTCCGGTTGAAATAAAATGCAGACTACATCAATCATTCTGAAGAGTTTTCTTGGTGGCTTTTCTTTTTACCAGTTTCGGTTGGCTTTCTGCGGTCAAGCCTACAGAGCGATCAACCAGCGGCTCTTTCTCATCATAGGGGATCGCCTTTCCAAGACGCATAATCTCTCTGGCAGATTCAACCGTCAGGCTTACCACCTGTCCGGCCTTGACTACCATCCCATCCGCAACTGTGCTTCTGATGATTTGAACTTTCATTTTCGTGCCTTCAGTAATTCGTTCAGGTTCGAGTTGTAGGTTCTTACTCTTTCTGGACTTCGCAACTTGCTGATGATTTCCCCCCAGGCTGCTTTTCTGGTGTTTCTTTTGCCTTTAAAGCTTTTGTCATTTTCTGGCTTTGCGTACTGGTGCCAGTAGTCCCTCCTGGTGTGTTCGTAACTATCCACTCCACAAAGGAAGATTTTCTGGTACCCCATAAAGTCCGCACACCAAAGAGCCTCTGGCCCACTGAGCTGCACCCAAGGGCAGATTCCAGCATAGATGTCTTTGCCGTGAAGCTTGGCAAACTGTGGGGAAACAATCGGGCATTGAACTCCAATCTCATCTCTCAAGAATTCAATCATGCTTGGGTCATGGGCGTAACACCAAGCCAAGTCTGGAAGAAGCGCAGCGTGTTGATTCACACTAATCCAATGCGCTCCTTCCCACTCACTCTGGCGAACATCAGCAGGTGCAGAAGGGCTTCCGCAAATGATCAGAGCCGTCTGCCCCTTGCACCAATCTTTCAGTTCATCCAGTTGAAGCATTAGGCAACAGTCACATCCTGAGCTGCAGCAAATGATTCCGGTCTGGCAACGGCTACATCCATCATCTGATAGAAGTAGAGGTTGACCGTTGAGTTTCCGGCTGCACCATACGGATCAACCAGAACATCCAACGCTCCAAAGAAGCCAAGGTATAGGTCTGTGAAGTTTCCGAACAGCAAGGTGTAGGGAGAACTCGAAGGCATCTGCGTTGTCTGCACCAGCGGATAACCAAGCAGAGAATTGGTGTCCTGCATGATCATTCTGGAATCTGTGGAAGCAGCAACCAGAGTCTGCATCAGCTTGCCAACCACTCTTGGATGAGTCACCCAATAGAGGCTTCCCAGCAGAGCATTGTCTGCAGCCACTTCGCTCCAGATGTCGACTACGTTGCCATACGTCAAAGCAGCATTGCCTGAGGTTCCAGCACTCTCAACGTCTCCAATTCCGGTAGTCTGTAGCACACCACTTGGCTCATTGGAACCGCCACCTTTCAGCGCGACATTGTCCAGCTTGGCTGCAAACAGTCGCACCATGTGGTTTCTGAGCGTGGTTTCCAGATTACCATTCAGCCCTTGGTGCAGAAGCTGGCGTGAAATCTGGATTTTGTTGGCTGCGGTTTTTGGAGTCATGGAAATCTGTCCAAAATCCGGCTCATTGTTGGCAACAGATCCGGTTTCAGTCTGGAAGGTGACACTGGCATTGGCGCTGAACTTTGGGATTTTTACATCACCAACCAATCCTTCAAAGCGTGTTGCTCCAACCTGTCCCAGAATGGAGGTTGAAATCAGTGCATCGATGAATCGATCTGTCAGCAGATTTTCGGCAACAGTCAAATCACTGAAACCTGAACCGCTGGAGCCTGTTACGGCTGATAAGGTTCTTTGATGAGTGTAGCCATGATCTGGCACATAGAAGCTTCGAGGTTGTTTGCCTGTTCGGGTGGCAATTTCATCTGAAATTTCTTTCTCAAAGCCTGCAGAACCCCAATTGTTGTCCGCTGCCGCTTGAATTGCCCGAATCAGAGAATAATTTTGCTTCTCTTTTTCAGTCAGCTTGGGCTGAACGCTGTGCGGATTGGTGCGGACTTCCTCACCTAATTCTTCTGCAAATTGCAGATAGGGCATCCCACTTCTAATCGCAGCTTCTGCAAAGTCATCCTTACCAAAACTCTTGGCTAAAGAACGAATGCGGCCTTGCTCGGCAATGACATTTCTCTTGATTGCGGCTTCATCAATCACTGTAACTGGTGGAGCCTCTGCAACAACCTGGGCTGTGCTTTGTGTTTTTTCTTCAACTTCCATTTTCTTTTCCTTTGTAGAAAGTGATCTACCAATCCCCACGCCTTTGTCGGCTGGGACTGAAACAATTGAAACTTCCTGCGGATACCAAGCATTTACTCGAAAGACTCCTCGACCATCGATTTCCTCGTCAGTGGGGATCATTCCTTTGACGCTGTAGCCAACAGAAACATTGGTTCGGATGCCATCTTGGACATCTTGGTAAACCTCATCTGCCAGAACGCCTTTTCCAAAGCGGACTGTGGCCCGTGCTACTCCAGCCGAGCTGTCAAGGCTTACGTTCTCGACAACGCCAATTTGCTGGCGCATATCGTGATCTAACAAAAGCGGCATTCTTCCGCTTCTGGCAAAACTCAAATCAATTTCGTCTTCAGAATGTCCTAGCACTTCATATCCAAATTCACGCTCGACAGGTGACTGAGAGGCCCAAGCAAGGCGGACTCTTCGATCATCCTTTTCTTTGTCATAGTTGTAGCCACGTTCAATCGTGCCTTCCCGAAAGCTGAGAGGTTCGGCTGTACTGGCCTTGCGCTCTTCCGGTTCCTCTGCCATTTCTTCTGCCTTCATTTTGGCAAAGGCCACAATGTATTCATCCTCAGTTTCCTCAACGTCTATGACGTGGCGTGTTTGCAAATCTTCTAGTTCCATCTTTTTCCCTTTGCTGCTCAGTGGATGCTTGGCTGGAAGTAGATCCGTGTCATGCTTGCCACTTCTGAATTTAAGATTTCTCAAGACATACAAGAAGGAATTCACTCTGGCATAGGCCCACTGTTCTGGTGACTTCACACTTGGACGAACACTTGCCGGATTGTTTTTGTAGGCTCCTACACCTCTACGGAAAACTGTTCCCAAGGTTGCTGCACTGGTTCGTTTTCGTTCATCATCCCCAACCTTTTCGTTGTGTTCTTTGGCTTTGTTTTTTAAGCCTTCTTCAACTGCTCCTGTGAGTTTTTCGGCTCGCTCATCTTTTTCTGAACTGCTTACTGTTTTTTCGCTCCAGCTTTTGCCACTGTCACCACCCCACAAAGCCCAGGCTATGCGTCCGTTGCTGGGATAGCCTTTTTCTCCTGGGCGAAATCCTTCGGCTTTTTTATCGACTTCATGGCGAGCAAAAAAAGACTTCATTCTTTTGACTGTGCTAAGACTGAGATTCTTGCCGTTTGAAATGTCTCTTGCTCTGGCAACTCCAACAGCCGTTCCGCCTCTTCCAAATTCTTTGCGCCACTCTAGGCCACGGTTGGCTTCTTCGACCATGCCACTGGTAGGCTTGTGTCCTTCACTCATCAGATTCTACGGTTTCAGGATTTGGTGGCCTGCCTGGTCTTTTGTTGCCAGCAGAAACTTGGTTTCCTAAGTCTTCTTGATTGATATTGGTCAGATCCAAAAAGAAAGGTTGTTTTGGCCCCAATGGTGCGAAGTGTCCAACCGTCAGCCCATAACGCTCTGCCATCTCTAAATCCTGCTGAATCTGAGCAAAGACTTCTTCTGGGTCACGCCCATACTGAAGCTGGACATCGGAAAGGCTCATAAATCCAGATTGCACAGCATCCACGGCTGCATTGATTTCTTTTGCTGGATCTACCCAAGCAAAGCCTCTCCCTCGGAATTCTCCAGATGGAATAAACTTGGACTCTGCCTTGTCCATGCTCCAATCAAATCTGCCACTGAGAACCTGCACTTTGTGCCATTCTCGATGAACGGGCTTGGCGAGGTGCGTAATCAAGAAGTTTTGCAACATCCGGTAATGATCACGCTCCGAAATTGCACCTTGCCGGATGCTTGAATAGTTGACATCTGTCAGATCATTACTCAGTTCGGCATAGCTGATTCCCAAGCCGGAAGCGATAGAACGCAGCACAGAAGAATGAAAATCCTTGAAGGCTGTAGTGGGATGAGTTGGGTCCCATGCCTGAAAGTTCACACCAGCCGGAAGTTGCTGAATCGAACCTGGGCTTGCGTCCATTATTGGCTGATAATCGTCAATGGTGTCTTCCCCATCAAAACTGTCTCCTTCAGGACTTTGCAGAAATCCCATTTTGGCAGCCCCTAGCCTTGCAGCCACCACCTCGGCTTGTAGATAGCCTTGTAACTGGTGCATGGATTCCATGACGGCAGCAAAGGCTGGAACTCCTCTGGTTTGCTGACTTCTTTCCGGTAAGTAAATGTGCAGCAATTCCTCTGCTGGCACTCGAATTCTTCTCATGCCGTGGTGGTAGCCTCCGACTGTGCCGTAATCCAGCGGATGATCTGGGCCAACAAACAGGTGATAGGCTACTGGCCTGTGGAAGCGATTGAGTTCCACCCCCATGATGATCCGGTTGCCATTGGCAAGCGTGGTGTCGTACTGCTCGTCAAGGTAATCACCTTCTAAAACCTGAAGCCCAAAGCCAAAGGGAAGGCTCTTGTCTCGGACTAGCTTGACTAGAACTTCACCGTCACGTTGTACGCTTTCGATCACCAACTGCTGAACATCTACCCATGAAAGCTTGCCGCTGACTTCACAGTTTCCCAACTGGCTCCACTCTTTCCAGGCTCTTTCAATCCTAGCGTTTCCCACTTGATCCAATGGGCCTTGGGCTGTGTTCGGATCTGGCCTTCCGTTAACTAAAGGAAGATTTCTGGCGCGGCTTTGAAAGGTCAGCCCTTCATGGCCTACAATCATCGTTCTGTAGACTTGCAACGCTCTTTTGGCGTAGGGATTATTTCGAGCCAACTGCCTGGAGCGATCACGCAACCTTCTGATGGCTGCTCTGATTTCAGTGTCTGCACTCGTTGCAGGCGAAAGAAAATCAGAGAGCAAGGAACTGACTTGATTGCCTAAGTAGTTTCTTTTGGGCCTCTTCGGTGCAGGTTCCTGCACTTTGGGCTTTTCAGTTCCAATCAAATCGGGAATCTCTCCCTTAAAAGGCCACATTTAGCCTAATCCTGAAAATCTGGTAGCAATCACATCACCTGTGGGTTTGCCTGCATCCCTTCTGGCTCGCTTGATTTCTTTTCGCAGCTCAGACTTCCAATAATTCAGTTCTTCTCGCGTTTTCTTAATATCGGCAAAGATCATGTTTCGATCTGCAATGGCGTACTGGCTTGCGTGTTTCTGGGCTAGTTCTTTGAGCGTTGCCTCAAGATAAACCACCATGTAGTCAGCAGTGCTTCTTGGATCTGCTGTCGAGGTGTCGAAATCTCCAACAATCTCCCAATAACCGTCTGAAACTAGAACTTTTTCAGAATCAGAGGTGCGAATGATGTAGGCTTGCCAATGCCAAGTGCCTAACGCATATCCGGCAGTTGTGGCAGAAGGGACTTCAATCAAATAGGTGGATTCTGCTTCAGTGGCACTAAAGCTGATTTCGGTAGCGCCACCGTGAGGGCGAGCGTTGTAGCTGAGAGAGTAAGAGCCAATAGGGTAAGGTGTCGCCAGATCGTCACGCCTCCATGTCCAGAAGGCTCCAGCGATTAAGGTTTCCGGCTCAGTTGTGGGGTAGTTGTTACGGTCAAACTGATCAATTGCCATGCGCTATTGTTAGCGCAAAAGCAAAGTGCCGTGGGGAATTTTGGGAATTTTGGGAATTTTGGGAATTTAGCGATATTGCAAGTAATCGCTGCGGCTTTCGATTCGCCACCTTCCTCCAACCCGATAGCTCGGCACTAGCCCACTCTCACAGTATCGGTAGGCTGTGCTTTTGCTGATGTCGAGTAAGGCTTGTAGTTCCTTTGGTGTGATATACGGCATTCTTGGTGGTCTTCTCATTTAAAATCCATTGATCCAAGAGCGTTTCGGCATACGAAGGCGGTTTCTTCGCATTGGTGGTTCATCCACTTCCGGCACAGGTGGTGGAGGTTCTTCAATTTCGTTGATTTTATTTGTCAGCTTGTCCAGATTCTTGACGTTCAGAATCGCCAAGGCTGAAAGTGCATACACTCGACAGTCTAGCGCCTCATTTCTCTCTCTGGTTTTGATCCATTCGCGTTTTGCATAGCCCTTTGAGTGCTTTGTTGCGAGTCTTTCGCTCAAAAGTTCCAGAAAATAGCTTCGATCACGGCTCATTGGAAAATGGCAGAAGCCTGCACCTTGCTCTTCAATGCGTAACTGAGCAAAAATCTGTTCTTTGGCTGAAAATGTGCCAATTGGGTAGAGTCGAACCTTGCCAATGTTGTTTCGGCTTGGTTTGCCTACAATCGGCCTGCCTTCCTGCCCCATCCCCTTGATTGCAAAGACTCTGCGGCCTTCTCTTGGGCGACAGAACGAATAAACCGATTGGGTATAGTGTCCGCCTGAATCAATACATGCTGCAGAAATGGCGAGTTCCTTGCCATTTTCTAAAGTATAGCCTTGCACCAGCACAGCATCCAGCCTTTCCCAAAGTTCTCGGCTGCTCGGATCACCGTAAATGGTGCCATATTCGAGTGACCAGTTCTCAGGACTCGCGCCACCTTTGCCCCAACCTATGATTTCGTAGCATAAACGATCATCTTGAACGTCAACGCCTGCCGTAATAATCCCAATCCCATTCGGTGCGGTTTTTTCGCCATCACTCCAGCCGGATTCTCTTCTGGCAAACAAGTATTCATAAGGGATTTCTTCCTGGCTGTTTGTCATATCCCAAGATTCGGCTAAAAAGGTGTTGATGAAGCCTTGCAGAGTGTGAGCGGACTGTTTGGCAACCACAAATTCCTGTGCGGCCTCTGCAATCGTCTGCCAAGGCGAGTATAAACCAGAGAGGTGAAAGCCTGCTGTTCCCTTGAAATCCCTTTCCGCTTTCCACTCGCCAAAACGCAAAGCCTTGATTCTGTGGGCGTCTGTCCAAGGCTCATCACAGTGTTCACAATAATATTTTGCATTCTCCGGCTCATTCTCAGGCCAGCGAACCTGCCGAAACGCTAATGTCTGAAACTCTCCGCAACTGTGACAAGGAATCCAGAACTGTCTTCGGTCACTTCGTTTGTATGCGGCCTCAATGCGTGATTGGTCTTTGATGGTTGGGCTGGAAACCTGAAGAATTTTGCGATTCCAGAAGGTTGCACTTCTTCTGCGAGCTAGTGCTACCGGATCACCTTCTGCGCCTGCACTCACTGGGTATCTGTCCACCTCATCACACAAAACGATTCTAATAGGGCGAGAAGCTAGCGAGCTTGGGGAGTTCGCACCACAAACGGTAAGGTGTCCGCCAGGAAAGGACTTGTGCAACGTGGTGTTCCCAGAGTCTCGACTTCTTGGGTCTGCGACTTTGCCTTGCAAAGTTGGGGTGTCTCTGAGCATTGGCGCGAGCCTGTCCTTGCTCCAAGCCTGTGCCATTTCCAAAGTTGGCTGCACTACGAGAATTGGGCTTGGATCATGGGCAATATGATAGCCACAAATGTTTAGACAAACTTCTGTTTTCCCAAGCTGACTTCCACACATTGCCACCACTTCAGAAACTGCCGGATCTGAAACGGCTTCCATGATTCCGATCAGATAGGGCGTTCTGTTATTTTGCCACTGTCCTGGTTCTGCTGACGCCTCTGGACTTAGTCGCCTTTCGGCTTCCGCCCACTGTGCCACGTTTAGCTTTGGTGGAGGCTGCAGGACTTGGAAGCATTGGTTCAGAATTTCCGAAAAGTCCTGAGAGTTCTGAGAGTGCTTCAATGACGGCATCTTCAATCAGATTTTTGGTTACTGCTGCGCTGGATTCATGAGCCACCACTGGCCCAAGCTTTGACGGCATAGACAACAAGCGAGCCTTGACGTTACTCAATGCGTTTTGAACTTCTTTGATAATGTCTGCCTTTCTAACCAACAGCCCTTCTAGTTCTTCTCTCTCCATTGCCTTGATGAGTGCCATTTCTTTCTCTTTCTTCGCTCGCCACTCCT
>CAACVD010000927.1_pt1 | contig 14098 bp, 20 predicted proteins | sample 2381771 | NCBI WGS metagenome assembly CAACVD01 (sample SAMEA5211965, study PRJEB30684) | marine metagenome | biome: Marine; feature: Epipelagic; material: Water | collected 2015-10-15 | depth 15 m | reverse complement strand
TTTGTTATCCTAAAAGATGACAAGGCCTTTGCTATTACAGAAGAGGGATCAAGTGCTTTTACTTATCCAAAAAATGCTCAGTTTGTTTTAGGTACATCAAACCAACTTTGGAGGTCAAAGTTCTTAGAGCATTTCTGTCAGTATTATGAGATGACTCCGATTCACTGGCCTAATATGGGAGCACCTGCTTGTTACTTATCAACTAGTAGTTCTATGGGAATAGGTAATATTTTCTTATCTTTCTCTCTTGTAAATGCGAACGCTGAAATAGGTGATTTTAATCTCTTTAATATTTATTCTTCAGTTAGTAACGATTGTGTAGTGGGAGATGAAAATATCTTTCACCAATATGCATCTGCAATTAATGGTGTATCAGTTGGAGATAATAATCTTATCTCTGCTGGTGAAGTGTTGTTTGATTCTATAGAAAACCATATTATCTTTCAATCAGGCGTTGCGATTTCTAATGACTAAAGTAGCGGTTATGCAGCCCTACATATTTCCTTATCTAGGATATTTTCAACTAATCAATGCTGTTGACGAATATGTGCTTATGGACGATGTTAGTTGGATAAAAAGGGGGTGGATAAATCGTAATACTCTTAAAAATGAGTATTTGTTTACAATACCTGTAGAAAAAGCATCTCAAAATAAAAAGATCAAAGACACGTACATATGTGAAGGATGGTCTGAAAAATTAAACGAAACTATAAAACATAACTACTCAAGTGCACCATACTGGCAAAAATATAATGGATTCATAAGTAATTTAGTAGTAAGTTGTGAAGGAAAAAAATTCGACCTAGCTGTTTATCAAATTTTAAATGAAATCTGCTCAGAACTCAAGATAAGCACTAGATTACATTTTGCGTCAGATTTTCAGGTTCAACACTTAAAAAGAGAAAACAAAATTCGAGAAATATGTAAAGATTTCAACGCATCCATGTATATTAATGCTATAGGTGGGAAAGAGTTACCCTTCTATCAACCTGATTATTTTAAACCTATTGATTTACGGTTTATCAATTGCAAGTTTACCTTACCAAGAACTTCAATAATTGATTTACTTTTAATCTATGGCTCTGATAGAATCAGACTTGAATTAGATAAATACGAGTTGTTAGAAAAATGATCACAGAAGAATTAAAAGAAGAATACGAAAAAAGACTTGGGTTTGTCCATAATGTAGACAGAGACCCTATCTCAGATATGTCTCTCCATTTTCCAAAACTACGAGAAGTCGCTAGAGATTGCTATTTTATAGTAGAGTTTGGAGTGAGAGAACTTGGTTCATCTTGGGCGCTTTTAGCAGGACTCGCTGATCGATCAGGGACATGGACCGAACCATGTGTAGAAACGGGTAGATACTTAAACCGACTGCCTCTATACAAGCTGGTATCTGTAGATCACATTCATCCAAATGAATTTGGTGGAGATTTAGAAAGATTCCAAAGGATAGCAGACGAAAACTTCGTAAGCCACCAATTTGTATTAAACAGCTCTCTTGAAACTGAGATTCCAGAACCAGTAGATTGTATATTTTTTGATACTGATCATGAATATGATCAACTTAAAAAAGAACTAGAATTACATGGAAACATGGCGACAAAGTATTTGTTATTTCATGATACTTGTCAGTCAGGTAAAAAGATAGTCCCTGCTATAAATGAATTTCTTGAAGAAAATGAAGAGTGGACTATTCTTGGTCATACTAATGAAAGCTGTGGTTTAACTATTTTATGTAGGTATAGCATAGAACATATTAGAGATATGATCAAACACCAAGAGAAATCTAGGGAGGGCGAAGCATTGAGGCCTGAATATAATGAGTAAACCCATAATAGTATTTGGTGATAGAGATAATGCAGAGATGGCTAAATTCTATTTCGGCCACAGAGTAATAGGGTTTACTAAACACTCTCCTGAATCAGATTACGTATTCAATCTTCCCATGCACGACTTCAACACAATTCACAAAAAGTTTAGTCCTGATGATGTAGAGATATTTGCTCCTCTTAATGACAATTTTGCAAGAGCAAAAGTATTCAGAGAAATCAAAGATTTAGGATTCAATTTACCAACCTTTATACATCCTACAGCTCATGTATGGGATAGCGATGCTATAGGAGAAAATTGTTTTATTCAAGAACTAAACAATATTCAGTATGGAACTACTGTTGGTAATAATGTAATTATGTGGGCTGGTAATCACGTTGGGCATCACGGAATAATTAATAACAACGTTTTTATCTCCTCTCACGTAGTAATATCTGGGCATTGTCATATTTATGACTACTGCTGGCTCGGAGTTAACGCAACAATCAGAGATCACATTACATTAACGTATGGAACAACTATTGGTGCAGGCTCAAACGTAACTAAGTCCATAACAACTTCTACATATAGCACTTATGTAGGCAACCCTGCAAAGAAGTTTGGGTGATGTGGACTAAGCACGGTATTATTTACAGCTCATCTAAAGCACAACTACCAGTTGTAGATGTTAGGGATGATATCTGGAGAATATATTTTACATCTCGAAATGAAAAAAATCAAAATGTTGGTAACTACATTGATGTTGAACCTGGTTCTCCTTACATAATTATTACTGACTGTAAAAACTTCATTCTCCCAGGAAATCCAGGAAAAACAGACTCATCAGGAGTCATGCCTTGTGCTGTGTACGAAAATAAACTTTATTACATTGGTTGGACTTTAAGAAAAGATGTTCCTTACTATAACTACACCTCAGTAGGCACCGTTAAAAGTCATTATCGATTTGAGAAGTATGAAAAATTTACTAAACGCGGCCCAATTTTATCTCCTGACACAATAGATTCAGGTTATTCAGGCACGATTTTTGTGATGAAACAAGACAGTAAATATATTGGTTATTACTTATCTTGTACAGACTGGAAACCAGATGAAAATAATAATCTTCAACCCTGTTACAATATAAAAATAGCAGTATCTTATGATGGTATCCTATGGGATAAAACTGGTATTACCGCTATTGACTTTGAAGGCGAAGAAGCAGGTATCTCGTCTGCTAGTGTGATAAAAATAGGTGATATTTATCACATGTGGTTCTCGACAAGACATGCCTATGAATTTAGAACTAATAAAGATAGAGCATATAGAATTATGCACGCTACATCAAAAGACGGTTATAATTGGACAAGGGACAATGAGTTTGGTATAGTACCAGAACTAGAGTTTGAAAAAACAATGTGTGCGTATCCTAACGTAATTATGTATAAAGATAAACTACACATGTTTTATAACGGTGACGGTTTTGGCGATACTGGAATAGCCTACGCAACAATGGACTTAAAATGGATCTCAACAAAGACGGATATCTAATCTCTAAGGGTTTAGTTGAAAAAGAGTTTTTAAGTAACATTAAAAACTCTATTGAAGCGCTTTTTGAGAAACAAATGTCTCATACTAACGCTATGGATATTTACGACCTCTACGAAAACCATAACGATAGATTTATGAACTGCGCTAAACACGCGCAATGGAATTTACAACTTCATCATTTAGGCGTGATGTTAGGGTATAAAGTAGCAAACTTTATGAAAGACCCTCTAGTAAATATCTGTACACGTCCTGTTGTGTACTTCAATAATATTGACACCTCTAAAAAACATTCCAATCATACTCTTCAAGCGCACCAAGACTCAAAGTCTATGCAGGGGTCTTCAGATGCTTTAGTATGCTGGGTTCCTCTTGCTGAATTAAATGACTTAACGGGAACTCTAGAAATAGCTCCTGGGTCTCACCTGTTAGGTGATGTCAGCGAAGAAATAGAAGATGGTTTTGGTTACGTTAATAAAAGTGTTGGACCTTACGAACCTGTTGAGATGGAACTTGGTGATGTTCTTATCTTTGACTCAAAGTTAGTTCATCGTAGTGGAAAACTTTATCAAGGAGCGACTCGATGGTCCTGCCACTTTAGGTACAACAACATGTACGATTCCGAGTTTATAGAGCGCGGATACCCTCACCCTTACGTCTACAAACCGGTAAAAATATGATTCACATCTACTTTAGAACTTCCCACAAACATAATATGAATAACAGGCCTGATTGGTTTTCTTTTGAAAATTGCTGGAAAAATCTAGTTGATACTAAAGAAGATTGTAGGCTGACTGTCATTCACGATGGTCTTTTAGACAGAGAGTATGAAGGAGCTGATAGTGTAATTAATATTGATGCTCATGAAGTTTTGCCTGTCCTATTAAGCGAATGGGAGCAAGGAGATGAAACATATATTGATCACGACGAAAACGGCAACAAATATGAAAAACGAGTAGAAGCCCCTGACTCAGAGAAGGCATCAGGTTATTTATTATATCAACACATTTACGATAATATCGAGGACTTAGATGATCAGGATATTATTTACATTGTAGAAGACGATTACATTCACATACCTGGATGGGTAACTGTCTTAAATAACCTATACGAGTTATATCCAAAAGTAAACTACTTTAGTCTGTATGACCACCCTGATAAATATTCTCAGAGGTACGCAGGACTTCAGGCACAACTATTCATATCTAATTTTGTTCATTGGAGAACTACACCTAGCACTTGTGGAACTTTTGGAGGTAAAGTAGGTTATTTTAAACAAGATAAAGAAATTCATCATTATAACTTAGGTGATCATAATAAATTTCTTAAGCTTACTCAAAAAGGTAGACATTTTATTTCTCCCCTGCCTGGGTTAGCAACTCACTGTGTTAATCCATGGGTGTCTCCCTTTAGAGACTGGGCTAATGTATGACTTTTTAAAAGAGTTTGAGTCTCCTGAAGGACACTGGGACGACTTTGATATACTTAAACCAATAGTGATTCACTTGTATAATAAGTATGGCATAGAGACTATTTTAGAAATAGGTTTTAACATTGGTCATAGTGCTACTTTGTTTTTAGATTATTGTCCAGATAAGAAAAGTAAGGTAACTTCAGTAGACTTAGGAATACACAAGGACACTATCAAAGCTTCGGAAGCTGTTAGGGGACACTTTGGAGAGAGATTTCGGTTTTACCTACTTAATAGTAAGTATATGGAAGACACCTTAAAACACGATACATTTGATTTAGCTTTCATAGATGGTGATCATACTCATCAAGGAGTTCAAAACGATATTCAAAGCTGTATCAACCTAAAAATTCCTTACCTTCTATTTGACGACTGGCACACATATGATGAACACGGCAAATACACAAATGGAGTCAAAACAACCTGCGATATGTTTGAGAAAGCAGGCAAGATATCCAAAATAGAAATTTTTGATCTTAAGTATGATACAGACAAACTAGCACTTTATAAAAATGATACGATTTATTCAACCAAAAAGCTTCTCACAAGACAAATTCAATTATTATCTCCAAAACGCGATTGATAGTAATCACTTTTCTAACTACGGATGGGCAGTTAGACACCTAGAAGATGTTGCAAGAGAGATGCTTAAAATAGACGATAGTAAAGCCATTATTGCAACAAGCAGTGGGACAACTGCTGCTTCTGCTATGATAGATGCTGTAAGAAGAAAAAGTAGTAATCTTAAAAAACGAGTCTGTACTCAAGATTTTACTTTTGCTACTAACTCTATTGGCTCAGCATCAGGGTCTTTAGTTGTAGATGTTAATGAATCTTGTATGATAGATTACTCAAGTGAATACATTCAAAGCGCAGCTCACATCGTAATCGTAACTAATTGTTTTGGTCATCTAGGCGAGTTAGAGCAAATAGAGGATAACCTAGCTGATAAAGTAATAATTTACGATAACGCCGCTAGTCCTTATTCTTTTTACAAAGGCAAAAATTGCTTAAACTATGGAACAGGTTCATTTGTATCTCTACACCATACTAAACCAATTGGTTTTGGAGAGGGTGGATTAGTAATAATTGATAGGGAATATGAAGAATTTGTTAGAGCAGCCGTAAATTTTGGTATGATCGATGGTGTTTTCAATGAATATGGAGGCAACTATAAAATGAGTGAAATATCGGCAGCAGGTATTTTACAGTGGTGGGACACTTTAGGTGATATAGACAGTTTAGCGAATATTTATAGAGATTCTTATTATAAACTTAGGTATGAGATGAAAGATGTAGTAGGTGATTTTTGGCCGCATAGAGGAGATGATAATTTTTTCCCCAATTGTTTGCCATTTATACACGAGAATCCAACAGACATTGAAAACTTCAATGATAGAGAAGTGAAAAAATACTATCGACCGTTGAGAGGATTTCCAATATCTCAATTTATCTATGACAGAATTTCCTGTATTTCTATTACGGAGGGGTTATGAAACAAATAGCCGTTGTTACCGGCTGCGCTGGTTTTATTGGAATCACCCTAACTAGAAAATTATTAGAGAGTGGGTGGAATGTTTATGGCGTAGATAAACTTACCTACGTTGCAAACACCGATGAATTATTGTCGTTAGAGATTGATTTTAGAGAATCTTTTAATTTTGTTGACTCAGATATTTGCGAATTAGACAGACTTCCAGAGTGTGACGTTGTTTTCAACCTTGCTGCTGAGAGTGACGTTGACAATAGCATTCTAAACGTAGATTCGTTTATTAAATCAAACATTGATGGTGTTAAAAATCTACTTAGACTAATTACTCATAATAGTGTCCAAAATAAGCACAATATGCCATTATTCTTTCATATGTCAACAGACGAGGTTTACGGAGACATAGAGGAAGGTAGTTTTGATGAGAAATCTCCTTTAAACCCTAGTAATCCATATTCAGCCACCAAAGCAGCTGCTGATATGATAATTCAAGCATGGTCAAGGACATACAAGTTAGAATACATCTTAGCTCGACCCTCTAATAATTATGGATATCATCAGTACCCAGAAAAGCTCATTCCTACTGCAGTCAGAAGATTGATGAGAGGTAAAAAAATAAAGCTACATAATGAAGGAAAACCCATTAGGTCTTGGACCCACTCAGAAGATACTGCTGACGCTATGATACTGATTTATGAAAAAGGTAGACGAAACAGCATCTATAATATTCAAGCTAATTTTGAACAGACTAATTTTGAAACGGTTAAAAAAATAATTAATTTTTATTTTATGGGTAGCATTACCAGAGACGTCCCTGACTTATCTAACCATATAGACTACACGTATGGAAGACCTGGACAGGATGTTAGGTATTCTATCACCTGTAAACCTCTTGAAGATCTTGGTTGGAAACCAAAAAAAGAATTTGATATTCATATGCCAGAGTTAATAAATCATTACAAACAAAAGAGATGGGTATGGTAAAGGCAAACAAAAAGTTTAAGCTCTCCGTGAGAGATATTGAAATTATTGAACAGGCTCTAAGAGCGAAGGCTGGTCGTAGGGGACTAGCGATAGCAAACGGAGAAACATCTCCTCAACTTAAAGAGGAGCTTAATGAATTACAAGAATTATTGGGAAGAATTCATGAGCAAAAAATCTGGTTCCGACCAAATGATAAAACATATGTGAGTGGTTAATGAGAGTTTTTATTACAGGTATTAGTGGCCTTTTAGGATCAACAATGGCTAAGTATTTACTTGCAAAAGGTGAATATGAAGTAGTCGGTATTGATAATATGATAGGAGGGGTTGAAGGGAACGTACCAGAAGCAGCTGAATATCATAGAGGAGATATTCTTGACTTAGATTTACTAAAAGAACTCATGGCGGGTTGTGACGCGGTTTTTCATACTGCCTCCCTTCCATATGAAGGATTAAGTGTATTTTCTCCTACAATTACAACAACTAGTATAGTTTCAGGAACTGTCGCGGTCGCTATGGCAGCACTTCACAATAAAGTTAGAATCTTAGTAAATTGTAGCTCTATGGCTCGATACGGGGATCAAAAACCTCCTTTTACAGAGGACATGCCCACCAAACCTGTTGATCCCTATGGTTTGGCTAAGGTACAAGCAGAACAGCACTTAGAGATGCTGAGTCAGATTCATGGACTAAACTATGTAACAGTAGTTCCTCACAATGTAATTGGTGTAGGACAACGGTACTACGATCCGTTTAGAAACGTAGTGGGTATCATGATTAACCGTGTTCTAAATCATAAAAATATTATTATATATGGTGATGGTGAGCAAAAAAGATCATTTTCTAATGTTAGAGATTGTATTGAAGCAGTTCATAGAATTATAGAAAGCAATAGAACAGACTTGTGTAGTCAAGTATATAACATCGGTCCTGATGAAAACGAAATAACTATTAATGAGCTAGCAGGTAAAGTAATTTATCATTGTGAGGAGTATAGAAGCATTGACTACTACCCCGATAGACCCAGAGAAGTTAAGAATGCTTTCTGTTCAAGTGACAAAATAAGAAAAGAGTTTAACTACAATGCCTCAGTTCCTATGGAACAAACTGTAAAAGAAATGGTTAATTGGATTCGCCCGATAAGAAAAGATTTTGAATATCATTTACCTCTTGAATTAATTACAGATGAGACACCTAAAACATGGACGGAGAAACTAATCTGATGAACATTTCTAGTGTAGATTACAACTTGCTTCACGCGCTTCAGTGGGAAATACACGATTTTAGAGTCAGTGATGCAAGAGAGCGTTGGGATATGACAGAGAAAGAAAAAGATATAGTTGAAAAATGGATAGTCACTAGAATTGAAGAGATAAAAGAGAAGATTAATGGCAGTTAAAATTATTACTCCGTATGTATTCGATGAGGAAATAAAAGAACATCAAGATATGTTCTGGGATTTAGATATTTACTACGAAAAAGACGTTGCAGGTATAGGTTGTGATCTTATGTTCCAAAAAATGTGGAATAAATTTCCTGAAGATGACATATTTATCCTTCATGCAGATATGTCACTCCACCATGATGGATGGTTCGAAGAGGTGCAAAACTATGTTAAACAATACCCAGAATCAGGAATGTTTGGTTGCTTATTACTTTACCCCGCTAAAGATGCAGAAAATAGATATTTTGTACAATGTGGTGGAGGAAAGTTTACAGATGAAAAACCGGATCATTTTGGAAGTGGACTCATACTTGAAAATGGACAAGTTTTTAAGTCCGAGTTGGAACTCGATACAGGTCAGTACGACTCAGTTAGGGAAGTCGCATGGACAACGTTTGGAGGATGTTATCTCAGACGATCCTTTATTGACAAGGTTGGGGATTTTGACCCCTCTTACGAATGGACATACAACAGAGACGTGGATTACTGCCTTCGAGGACGAGAAGCCAGTGAACGTATATATCAGATTCCAGTCCGACTCTTTCACCATGAATCCAGAGACACAAAACGCATAAAAACACAATCAAAAGCTGCAATGGAAATGAGAAACCTTCAGAGATTGCAGGCGAAATGGGGTAATTCAAAATTTTATAAAACGCTGGACAAAGAGATTAAAAATGGATAAAGTATTAATAACAAAAGAGCAATTAACACAATCAATCCAAAAACGTCAAGAGAGTGCTGGCCCTTTCCTTTTATCTTTGGTTTGGCTCTGGTTTTTTACAAGTATCATATTTTTCGTAATACCAGCATTAGTATTGATGTGTGCATTACTTATTATTTATCTACCCTTTTATTGGATAGATAAAGCTATCATTAGAAGGAGAAATAATGTCTAAATTAAATCATGCGTGGGTAATGGCTGCCTTAGACCAGTCAGATAATGAGCGATCGAAGATTACAGAGCGAGAAAGAGAGCAATATGGGGCTTCATCTATTAGACAAAGATGTTTTATTAATAATCTTTGTGCAGCTGGTAAAATTAACTATTTGGAAGTAGGTGTTAGTCGAGGAGCTACAATTATCTCAGCAGTAATGGGTAACGATTGTAAAGCTGTGGGAATTGACCACTTCAAGTATGATGATAGAGATCCTAATAAATGGGCCCCTGATGGTCATATCCATTACAATGTTGAATCACAACTTAAGGCAAATATTGAGAGGTATGATTCGCACCCTGAAACAAAAATTCCAGGAGCAATCTCAATCGAGCAAGTTAGTTTTGAAAATGCGGACTTCAAAAAGATGCCTAAGTTTGACGTATGTCACTTTGATGTATCGCCAGTAAATCAAAAAGTGTATGATGACTTCTTTGATAACGTGTTACCCGCAATGACACAGGAATGTGTCGTTGTCTTCACCTCACAATCAAATGCGCAACATGCAGAGGAACTTAATAAATCTATTATCAGACATCAAGATAAGTTTACCATTCAGTACTCTGAGATACGTGTATCTGGAGGGTTATCTGATGCAACTAAATATTATAGCGGTATTCGTGTAATTGGATTTAAAAAGAAAACTATTCCTGTAAAAGTAGCGAGTAAAACAACTGTACCTGTTAAAAAGAGTGTCTAATGATCAAAAAATCTGCTATCAGTCTAATTAGCTATGACGCACATTATTTACCTAAAAGCATTGAAAAATATTACAACTATGTAGATGAGATTGTGCTTGGATTAGATAAGAACAGGATAACCTGGAGTAAAAACTCTTTTTCGTTTGATGAGCAAAAGTTATGGTCAGAGCTTAGTCGAATTGATGGGGACGGAAAAATCTCTATCGTAGAGGAAGATTTTGTCCAAAGTGAGGTTGCAATTGAGAATGATAATTATGAACGTAACTTTCTTAAAGATCAGTGCTCTCATGATTGGATTTTCAGTTTTGACGCTGATGAAATGTTAGTAAATCCAAAACAATTTTTCTATGACTTTTGTCCTTTAGTCGAGGATTATAGAGAGACTCATGACATCTGCATGACTTGGGCTACTCCTTATAAAGAAATCGGGGATACGACATTAGTCATCGCAGAAGAAGATGGCTCACCCTTTTTTGGAGAAAATCAAGGAGTTGTCACTAGCAAAAACAATACTTTTACTTACGCTAGGTGGACTAATCAAAGCGCCGCAGGCACTAATAGAATACTCTCTCCCTTAGTAGCATTACACTTTAGTTTATGTAGAAAGAGTGAAGATTTACATGAAAAGATTCATAATATTGGACACTCTAATATTGTTGAGGAAGACCCTTTCTACAAAATTTGGAGCCAAGTTGATATGGATAACTATAAACAGTTGAAAAACTTCAAAACATCTGGTTTAGGGGGCGCTCAGTGGCCCTCTTTAGAACCAATTGAGACTCAATTTCTTTTTGAGTATCTAGAGCAATATTTGAACAGGGCATATTAATGAACTTAGAACTAGTTGGTAAATTTTACGATAATCACTCTTTATCTATCATCAATAGAAACCTTGCTCTAAAATTGAAAGAGCTTGGAGTTACCTTTTGCATAACGGCTCTTGACCAGTATAGTCCTGAGAGTGGACTACTTAAATCAGATGTAAAAACTTTAAAAGAGTTAGAGAAAGTAGAATTAGAGAATATTGATGTTCAAGTAAGACATTCATACCCTCCAATTTGGCAGTGGCCTGTTAACGATAATACTAAAGTAGTTTATATCCAACCTTGGGAATTTGAAAAGGCTTTATTCGAGTGGCAATACAAGTTTGAAACTTTTGCAGATGCCTTGATTGTTCCAAGTAGTTACATTGCTAACGTGTTCACAACAGGGGGGCTGAAACCAAGTAACCTTTTTACAGTAGCTAACGGATTTGACGAAAAAGTCTTTAATAAAGATGATCCAACAGATTTACACCCATTAATAAATCCTGATGAATTCAACTTTGTATACGTTGGTAATTCTCAGTGGCGTAAAGGATTAGATATTTTAGCTAATGCTTGGGGAAAGTCTTTTAAGAAATATGATAAGGCTACTTTAATTATTAAGGACAATCCTAAAATTTATGGTAAAAATAATATTCTTAACGAAATAATTAAAATGCAGTATAAAACAGGGTGCTCTAGGATTGTATACATTGATGAAGAACTGTCTCAAGAGCAAATGGCATCAATATATAAAGCATCTAAAGTAGTTGTACACCCTTACAGAGCTGAAGGATTCGGAATGCATGTACAAGAAGCCACTGCATGTGGATGTCTACCTTTAATTCCTGCAAATGGCCCAACTGACGATTTTATTCCAGAAGATATTGGAATTAGAATCAATGTAGAAAGGCAAAACTTAAATATTCAAGATTCAAATGTGTTTGCAATGAAACCTGGGGACGCTGCTACTTTAATGAGTACTCATACATTTTATAACGAGCCTCAATCAGAGGATTTGATTAATAAGATGAAATTTATTTATCATTCTCATAACAAAGACGCACAATTTTTCGATAAGTTAAATACACTTGAATTAGTAAATACATGGACAAAAGTAACTGAAGAGTATTTATCTATTTTTAAGGAAGTGAATGACAGACCTGCTACGGTCAGAGGTTGACTTAGATAAGTCGTAGTGTATAATAATTATGGAGGTGCTTAATGGTAGATGATTTAGACAAATTTTTCGAAGAACTCGAGGAAATGGCGGATAAGGCTGAAGTTGAAAGGTTAAGAAATAAACCCCTACCACAGTCTGACCTTGATAGAAAAATCTTAGATGATTTTCACGGATTCGCTCCCACTATTGATGAATCTTTCAAAGGTAAACTCCCTACTCTTAGTCCGAAAGCTCAGATTTTTATTTCAGAAAATCTTGAAGAGGGTCAATATTTTAGGCTTGGAATCGAAGGTGGAGGGTGTTCGGGATTTAATTATCTTCTTGATGTTGCGGACTACCAAGAAGAGCATGACATTTTATTTAGTGAGAATCCTCCCGCTGTTGTTGACGATATGAGTGTTAAATACTTATATGGATCAGAAGTAGACCTGTATACTGAAGGTATGAATAAGATGCTAAAAGTAACCAATCCTGGAGCAAAGGCCTCTTGTGGATGCGGTACCAGTTTTGCTTTTGATGAGGATTTATTAGATTTATATGAAAACGTATGATTGGATTGTTAACGAAAGTAAATTACCTTGGCTCAAACTCGACATAGTTTTTCCCTATGAGGAGATGCTACAAGAAGCTATAGCACTTAAGAATTATTTTGTTGCTCATAGGGACCAAGATGGGGACGCTGCTAGCGGCGGCTATCGTCATAAAGGTTGGAGAAGCTTATGTATTCATGGTATAGACCATAAAAAAACTAATCATTATGTGCAGTATGGTTATAATTCTCATGAAGAGACTCCATATCGTTGGACGGACATAGTTGACCACTGCCCTGTCACTCACAACTACTTTAAGACTCAGTTTCCATTCAAAAGTTATTATCGGGTTAGGTATATGTTACTTGAGCCTGGTGGGTATATCACCCCTCATGAAGATCAAGATCATCATTCACTTTCTCCTGTTAACATGGCCTTGAACAACCCAAAAGGTTGTAAAATGAAAATGAAAAACCAAAAAGGGTATGTACCCTTTACTCCTGGGACAGCCCTTTTATTAGACGTCGGTAACACTCACGCTGTTTTCAATGACAGTGACGAAGATAGATACCACATCATAGTTCACGGAATCAAATCAAAAGAATTTAAGAATATTGTAGAAAATAGCTATGAGAAAAATGGGTCTTAATAAAAACTATGTTGTAGGTATCTATGACGATCCTAGTTTTACAGGTCACATTGGAAAACACGAAAAATTTAAAGAGATAACAGAATTTTTCACTAGATTTAAATATTTTGGTCCTATGGTTCATGGCAGAAGTGTTAATGAAGTTTTAGATAAAGCATTAGAGCATGACGTCCAATACTGTTTAATTCAGTCTGTTGGTCATATAATACAAGATGCAGCATTTTTTAGGCACATAGAAAAATGGATTGATAAACAAAACTTTTTTGTTACTGGTCACATTATGGACAAAAACAAAAAGAATCTTAATAACCCAGAGGGCCATGAGGGATACTATGGGTTACACAAACAGTGTCTACTTGTAAACCTGGACTACTATAAAAAATTTGATAAACCCGTATTCGGATCTAAATCTAGCAAGGAAGAGTTTCTTGTAAAAGCAAAAAGACACGCAAAAGATATTCATGATGATTATACACCTCTTTCTTTGGCACCTACTGACCTGTATCGAGTTCCAACTCGGACTTAAAAACTTGTCCATTTTCAAGTA
>CAACVD010000926.1_pt1 | contig 14101 bp, 21 predicted proteins | sample 2381771 | NCBI WGS metagenome assembly CAACVD01 (sample SAMEA5211965, study PRJEB30684) | marine metagenome | biome: Marine; feature: Epipelagic; material: Water | collected 2015-10-15 | depth 15 m | reverse complement strand
CTTCCTGTATGATAAGGCATTATTTCCTCGCTTTCTTTTTAGTTTTCTTTTGTTTCTTTAATATAGCTTTTTGTAAAGCTGGTGGTAGTTTTTTTTGTTTTTTAGTTAACATAACTTCTCCTATTTGTTAGCATTTCTCATTACACTAGCCAAACTTTCACATCTTTTTGTAGTTTGTTTGTGCCAATTACTATCTATCATTTCTTTTGATGCTGTTTCAAGATCATTATTTTTAAGTGCTTCCCACATTTTCTTAAACTTCATAACTCTTGGTTTTCCAAGTTGGAAACACATCTCAACAATAACACCAAATATAATATGATTATGTTCTATATCTCTTAATAATTCTCTAGCTGAATCTGATGCTATTTTAAAATCATTATCAAAAACTTCTTCAAGAGTTTCTTTATCATAAGTATTACCCTCAACGAAATTGTCAGTGGGTAGTACAAGATGACCATAGCCAATAGTAGCGAAACCCAGACTATCGGAATACACAGTATCCCTAAACCCCTCATGCTGTTTAATTCTTTCTTTGATTTCTTCCATAAATTATTTCTCCAATGTTTTAGTATATTTAGAAATTTTATCATGGCATTTCATATTATTACGTTTTTTCTTTTTTAGATGTAACTTCTTTAAATTTAGTTATGTAATGTTGTATTAAAATTTCTTTTTGTTCTGCTTTTTGAATATGTTCTTGTTTTTTATTACTTAGACTAGAAATGATGCCAAATAATTGTATTTGTTTATCTGACATAATTTCTTTAGTATATTCTTTACCATCAATAGTAATCATTAATTATCCTATGTAAGAATTGCCTGATGAGATAGCTGAATCAACTGCTGTCATATCTTCTGTAGTCCAATAATCTTTAGCTTTCATAAGTTCTAAGTGTTCTACATTTCTTTTAACGCAATCTTTTTTATCTGTTTCTTCTTCATCAGCCATTTTAGAACCATCAATAATACCATTAATTAATTCTACAGAATGACCCATAGCTGTGTAATCTTGAGCTATTTCTTCTGCTGTTTTTACTTCGTCTGCCATATTTTCTCCTATTCTGTTGCTACTGCAACGGTTTTATTTGTATCAAGTTTTTTATATTCATCAATAATTAATTTAGGTTCAACCATGTTGTTTCTAGGGTCATTATCAATGAATTTTTCCTCATTCCACTTATCTGTCATGTGGAATTGTAAATTTTTATTATGTGAGTAACCAAACTGTGTCCATCTTGTAGAACCCCAAATGACTACACCATGTTTTTCTGCTGATGCTGAAAAGTGATTTAAGCAACTATCTATACACACAAAACCCTCTGAACCTTTTAACATTTCATGTATTTGCGACCAATGAAGATCACATCTAATTGTACCTTGATAATGTGGTTCGTTAGGTAAAACACAATTAATTATTGTTGTATCTTTATATTCTTCTAACAGCATATTAATTAACTGTTGTGCTAAAAAAGGTTGATAGTTTCTGTTAGGGTTTATATTTTGATATTGAACACCATCTGCATAATTCCATTTAGATTGACCACCAGATAATTGTATTAATATATATTTTTTTATTTCGTTTTTATCTAACCATTCTTTAACACTATCTTTATGTCGATCTGTATAAATTTTAGGTTTCATAGATTTATCAAATTCAACATTATGTAATTCACAATAGCTTTCTATTAAATGTTGTTTGCCAAATTGAAAGTTAGATTTGTAAGGCTCACTATAATAAATATTATCTGATGCCATTATTCTAGGGTCTTGTAAAGGTAGTGTAGATTCAAATGCCATTTTAACATCTGGGTTTCCAGCAAAACAATCTATGTAAGGTGTGTATATTTGAACTTCTGATTTTTTTCTAAGTTTAGGAATTAAAGATGTAAATGCAACACACTTACCAACTCCACCCTCTACAATGTATGTATTAAGCATTATTTGTTTTTTAATATGTCTATTTCTGCTTTTAATTCTTTTATTGCATTTACTAATACTGGTACTAATCTTTCATATTTTAAACCATACTGTGTTTCATCTTCTGTTAAATTAACCATCAACATATCATCTTTACTATTACTAAATCCTATTTCTTTTTCTAAAGCTAAAACATCTTGAGCCATAAAACCAATATGAACTTTAGGTTTTTTTCTAGAGCCGTCTGGTGTAGCATTTAATAAATTTTCTTTTGTTTTATTTTCTTTAACGTACCATGCTCTTTTATCCCATTTGTAAGTTTTAGGTTTTAATTTTGTAACAAAATCTAAACCATGAGTAAAATCTTCTATATCTGTTTTATCTCTTTGGTCAGAAGATGAAATAGATGTATCTGCACAAAAAAGATTTTGAACATTTTCATCTCCAAGAACTATATTATTTGAACCAGTAGAAATAGAACCACCTGGAGAGCCTGTTCTACCAGCATCTTTACCTAAAAAACTATTATTGCTTCCAGTAGTAACATCTACACCAGACAACCAACCAAAACCACTATTTTGATTACCTGTTGTAAGAACTGTTAAAGATTCATTTCCCATAGCTGTATTTTCTTGTCCTGTTGTTTGTGCATCTAATGCTAAATAACCTACCACTGAACTTTGACAACCAGATATGTTAGATACCATAGCATTTTTTCCTATGGCTACGTTTTGAAGACCTGTTGTATTATCTGTTAAAGCACTTTCACCAATAGCAACATTAGAGTGACCTGAAGTATTATTTTTCATAGTAAAAGCACCTAGTGCTGTGTTGTTTGATCCTGTATTTTTACATAAAGCCAATGAGCCAAGTGCAGTATTACTAGCACCTGTTACGTTACATAACAAAGCAGTATGTCCGATAGCTACATTACTATCTGCTGTTGTATTATTTGCTAAAGCACTACAACCGACTGCAATATTTTGATCGCCTGTTGTATTGTCATATAAAGCATTTCTACCTATACCAACATTGCTATGACCCTCTGTATTAGTATATAAAGCATTTCTACCTATACCAACATTATCTGATGCCGATGTATTAGCTTGTAAGACAGAGTGACCTACTGCTACGTTACCTGTACCTGTGTTATTAAATAAAGCACTTCCACCTACTGCTGTGTTACACCCACCTGTTGTAACTGTATTAAGAGAATTGTGTCCATAAGCTGTGTTACCGTCTGCTGTTGTATTATTCTGTAGAGCTTGTCTTCCCATTGCAGTGTTGACTGTTCCTGTAGTATTATCTTTTAAAGCCTCAACACCAACTGCTGTATTATTATCTGCTGTTGTGTTAGAAAATAAAGATTCTTTACCTATTGATGTATTAGATGAACCTGTTGTGCTTTGAACTAATGAATTAAAACCAACAGCTGTATTTTCTGTTCCTGTTGTGTTATCTCTTAAAGAACTAGTTCCTACTGCAGTATTTTGTATTGCTGTAGTACTTAGTTTTAAAGAATCTTTTCCAACAGCTGTGTTTTCTGTTCCTGTTGTATTTACTTTTAAAGATTCATAACCTACTGCAACATTACTATTAGCTGTTGTGTTGCATCTCAATGCGTTTCTTCCTAAAGCAGTATTGTAACAACCTGAAGTATTACCACATAATGAAGAAAGACCTAATGCAACATTATTATTACCTGATGTGTTACTTCCTAAACTAAAATTTCCTACGGCAATATTATCGCCAGCAGTTGTATTAACTGCTAAAGCACACATTCCAATGCCCATATTGTCAGCACCTGTTGTATTTGCGTTTAATGAACAAGCACCTACAGCTGTGGCTCTAATACCTGATGTATGTGCAGATAAAGCATCTGCACCTATTGCTGTATTACAACCACCACTTAAACTACCATCATCTAAAGCAGTATCTCCTAATGCTACATTTTTTGTTCCTGTTGGATAGTTACCATCTAATTTTATTGTTCCATTTGCAGTAAAAGCACCTGTTGTTGAAACTGCACCTGATGTACTAATAACAACATCACTTGCTAAAGCTGAATCTATAAAATTAACTGTGTTTGCTGATGTATCTATTTGTGCAAATTGAATATTATCTGAGCCATCATGTATGTATAAAACCCATGTAGTTGCACTTGTGTCTATCCAAAATTGACCAGCATATAATGTGCTAGGTGCTGATGTTCCTGAGTTATTACTTGAAATTGCTAATAGAGCATTGTTAATATCTGCTCTGGTTGCTGGAAAGCCCTGATTGGCAATTGTATAATCGTGTTGTGCCATATTTAATTTATACCTTTATATTTAAAAATTTTCAATATTATTGTTCCATGCCTATTCCATTTGCTTGATAGTCAAATGTTCTATCAACTGTACTACCAGAACTATTAAAAAATTCAACTGTAAATCCTGTTCTAGTTTTTGATGTAACTGTGAAAAAATCTCCTGTAGCCATATTCTGACCAATTACAGTTAATGATGGAGTTTGATAAAATGCTGGAGAGAAAGTAATAGCTTTTCCTGATGTGCTTGTTGTACTAGCAACATTAGAATCTCTTAAAGTCATTTTAGGTAGTAATAAATTTAATGATAAATTATTTACTCTAGGAGATGCAGTAGAATCAGTAGAAGTTAAAACTGCTCTAAATTTAACTTTTCTAGCCACATAATCTCCAGCTTGGAAATTTGAAAAACTTGTAAAATTAGTTCCATCAAGAGAAGTTGCAATTTGTAACTGAACATTAGTTGCAATCGAGGCATTTGTTGAACCATCAAATAATCCATTTCTTGCATCAAAGTTACCACTAGCAGAATCAAATGTATCTACATAACTTAAATGATCTATATTAAAATTATTTATTAATACTTTAAATTTATATTTAGCAAGAAAATCAAAAGCTGTTGCAAAGTCATAAGTACCAGAAGTAGCAACAGTAGAATTACCAGCATCAAACAAACCAACAGCATCATCAAAATTACCTGAACCTGAATCAAACAATCCTGATGTATCTAAAATTAACACATCATCAACAGCTACACAATTTGATTTAGTTCCTGTAAATCCTGTTTCTTCTGTTATTGTTTGTACTGATTCAATTACCTCTGATAATACTTGGCTTGATATTACCACACTTGCAAAGTCTGTTGATCGTATTCCAAATTTATCAACTGCTTTTATATAATATGTTCCTGTGCCTACAAATGAAGTAGTAACTGAGGTTGCTGGCCGTGCAATTCTTGAAACTAAAACAGTTGTGTTTGCATAAACTGTATTTGTTGTGCTTGAACTAAATCTTATTTCGTAAAAATCTAAATCTAAATTTGTTACTGCATCAAAAGTATGTATTAATTTATCTCCAACTACATCTATTGCATAATTAGTTACAGTATCAGGTGGAGTAAATGCACTATTAACTTCGTGTTGTGTTGTAGTAAATGCACTTTTAGCACCAAAAGAATTTATTGCTCTACATCTTATGTCGTAAATAGTACCCTCTTTAACAGGATATTTTTCTACAATTTTATTTGAACCTCTACGCATTAATCTAAATGAACTTGTAGTAGATTCTTTGTATTCAACTTCAAAATCATTAACAAAAGAATCTGAATTTGTAATAGTAACAATTATTTTAGAAACTACTGAACCATCAAATAATTCAAACAATTCATCTGATACTGATATTGCTGGTGCTTGTACTGAATATGGATTAGGAAGATTTGTAGCTGGTACTGTTGGTGCTTGAGTTTTAGTTGCAAAAGTATAATGACTAGCCTGATATTCTACTAAAGATAATGCTACTGTTAAATCTTCGTTAAAAGTAATTCCAAGCACTCTAAAAGGTTTAGCAGAAAATCCTAATGAACTGTGTGTGATATTAACTATATCTCCAATAGCCAAATCATAACCATTAAAGTCAACATTAATACCTAAAGTTAATGCCTCTCTACTTCTTCTAAGTATTACCTCTGCCATTTCTTCTGCTTGATATTGTGATGTCAAAGTTGAAAATGTAAATCTACCCTCTAGCAAAAAACCACCATCAGCACTTTTCATAGTTGCGTGTTGATCTGCACTTGGTAATCCTGTTTCATTTATTGGAGGAAACTGTGCTTCATCAACTTGGTAATTACGATCAGGATTAACAAAACCAACTATAACTCTATTGTATCTGTCATTCTTTGTTGGTGTTGATAATGAATAACCACCTATAATATTATCTTCTGTTAATGTAATAGATGCACTGCCTGTTGTTTCAATAACTAAATTATACTTACCAGCATTATATGGAAGATAACCTCTACAACCTTTTAAAAGTTCTCTAACATTATCTAAAATATTTCTTGAAGTATCTAATGCAGTATTAATATCAAAAATATTTATATCACTACCACCTGAATATGGTGTTACTTGTGTTACACAAACTTGTGAAGCATCATAAAAACTTTGTAAATCTATTTCGTCTGTTGATAATCCTTTTCCATATCTAGTATTAGTTAAGTAATCTAACAAGCACCATGCTGGATTAGTTTGATAAGATGCTGATTGTTCTACTAAACTAGAGTTATAAGTTCTAACTTTTTTACCTTGTATCTTAGCTTGAACTTTAGGTATTCCAGCAAAAGCATCTTGATTCCATTTGAATCTAATTGCAAGATAGCATAAACCAGATAATCTATGATTACTTCCCCATGATGATAAGGTAGATAATAAACTTGATGCTGATTGACTATCAGTGCCATAAAAAGGTTGTACTCTAATTAAACTTTCTGCACTAGAACCATCTACATTTGGGTCAGCTTTAAAAAAATTAGAATCTGTACTACCTACTTCAACTTCTGTTCCATCTGAAAAAGAAGATGCAAAAGTAACAACTTTATCATCAACTCTAATTTCTTCTATATCGTTTATTTCTCCCTCTGACATAACTATAGCCATATATAAATATTTATTATCTGAACCTGAAGTTTCCATAAACACTCTAGTACCACCTGTTAATCTTTCTCCAAAAATTATAGGTATGTTAGAGTCATTAGATTGTTTATTAACTAATATACCTCTTTCAAAATCATCAAATTGGTTAGTTCCAAAATCTTCAATATCAGGAACTTTGGGTCTTAAAATCCAACTTAAAAATAAACTAACACCAATACCAACTATGGGATTTGAAATAAACTTAGGTATTATTCTAATAATTGGTTTTATGATTTTTTTTATTATACCACCCATAGCCAACTATCCTTTGTATTCTGTTTCATAATTTTTCTTATTTTATTATCATTATCTAATCTTGCCCAATGTATAGTTTTATTTAATCCTAATGTTTTAGCACTATTATTTTTAAGCCAACTCATTATTTGTCTTATGTTTTTTGTAGCAATAAAATCTATATGCAACATTATATCTCCACAATTCCAATCTTCTACAATTCCTGTTTTTAAAAAGTATTTTTCTGTTTGTTGATTAACGAAAGCCCAATTAGCAAAACCATAAATACCATTATCTTTAAATAGTTTATATTGATTATTATTTACACATTGTATTAAATGTTGATGTATTTCTTCATCAGTATTATCTTTGTATCTATTAAAAGATTGGTAAAATTTTATTATTTCATTCATTAGTCTCTACCCCATTTAATATCTAATACAGATTCACTCGCAAAATCCATACCTTTATCTGTACTAAAAAATCTTTGTTGTGATGTATTATTAGTCTTTCGACCATTTTTTTTATTAAAATCTGCCCAATGAGACACGATAGATAATGCTAATGAACTTGATGTATCTTGTTCTTGTATTTCAAAGTTTTCTATACTTCCTTTGTAAAGTAAAAAAGGGTCTGCAATTATAGTATTATCATCTGCTAATAATCCTCTATGTATAGTTACAACATCATTAATAACATTTTCATTTAATACTATTGAAATAAATGTTTGATCTGCACCAGATAAAGTTATGCTAATACTAGATTTACTTACGTCTGTTTGCTCTGTAAAATCAGATATTCCTAAAAAATGTGATGATGCTGAATAAGTTACTGATGAGCCTGATACTGATGATGTTAAATCAAATGAATTATCTGTAAAATTGACAGGTGTATTAAAGCCAATAGTGATAAGGTGTATTGGTCTAATATCATTTGTTGCTAATTCGTTCTTTATCGCTGTTGATAGGCTTCTCGTCATATTCTTCGTAATTAGTTTGGGTTACACTTTCTGTACCTTTTAACATAGTATATTCAAATTTGCTATTGGGTTTCTTATATTCTTTGAGATCGTTAATTGAACTATCTATTTGATCTTCATTAACAATAATTTCAGCAATAAAATCGGCAGTTATCTTGTGGGTTATTTTATATTTCTTCATTAATTAAAGTGCTTCTTCTACATCAAATTCAAATTGATATAAAGCATTACCATCTTTATCAGCACCAACAACTCCAAATTCTTGCATATCATTTATTAAATGAACAGTAAAAGGAACACTATCATAAGTAACAACTTCGTTATCTGATAAAGCAGTTAATAAAGGTGGCTCTATTGTAAGTGTTGCTTCGTTTGAACCATCTGCTGTTACATCTGCAACGACCATATAAACTTTATCATGTCCAGCAAACTTAATAAAATCTCCAGCTTTTAATGTGCCTGTCATAGCATCAACAGCTATTGTAGTATCTCCAACTGCGTGAACACCATTTACTAAAACAGTTCCACTTACATCACCTCTAGCGAGAGTTATTTCAGGTGGTATAATTGTAAAGTTCTCTTTTCCTGATCTTTGTTTTACTATAAATGCCATCAACTCTCCATAAACATCACTTCTTTTTGCTGTAATTACTCTAGCAGTAAAACCAAATCTTTGATTATCTATTTGTCTAGCAAGTTTCTTGCCAGATACACTTTTTGAAATAATAGTATTTTGAGTTGACTTTATACCTAAAGATTCAAATTTAGCAGACGATATTGGAAAAGTACCTGACATTATATTAAGTTTCTACTCCCTCTTTCATTTACTGCATTATTAATTAATTGTGTAATAGTTCCTCTTGATCTTACAAGTAATTCTTCAAAACCAGAAGCATCTACTGTGTTAATATTAAAATTAACTGTTGTTCCACTATTACCTGTACCTCTAGCTGATTGTGTTATTTGACCTGTACTGTTTGGAACAAATACTTCTGCTCCTCTTTCTCCAACAACTATTGGTTTACCTTTTGATACTGCTCCACCTTTTGCAAAACCAGAAAATCCAAAAAAACTACCAATACCCATAGCACTTTTTAAAGCAAGTTGTTTTCTTAATTCATGTGTTTTATTTTTAGTTGTGTTTAAATCTTCTTTATTAAGTGCGTTTCTAATTGTTTCTTGAATAACTATCTGAATTGTGAAAGCCAACATATCTATTAAAAATTTTTGTGCTATTTCTCTAAATGTCATATTAAGTTTTTTACCAAGCACTAAAGACTCTGCAAGTCCTCTTGAAAATGCTTTTATTCCACTTGTAGCCATTTTTCCAACTGTAGTGTTAATAGATTCAAAATCTTTTTTAAATGATTCTAAAATATTATCTTTTATTTTTTGTAAATTAATTCCAGCTTTTTCAGTTTCTTCTGTAAAGTTAGTTGCATTTTTCATTAAATCATTCATAGATTTTTTTGATGCAATTATATTTTCATCAATATCTGCAATTAACTTATTAGCACTTGCAAACAAACCATTTAAGTCTGATTGATCTGTTTTTTGTCCAAAAATTTTATTAGATATTGACTCTAAATCTACGTTCATTTTTTCTAAAAAAGCAGTTATAGCAACAATTGCTAATTTACCTTTTGTGCCAAACATTAAAAAACCAAGTATTCCAAGTTCTCTTATTCCTGCTGGTAAAGATTGTATGGCATTAATTAAAGAAGCTAATCCATTTGAAATTATTCTAAACATTGGTGCAAGTAAATCTATTAATTTTGCAGTTCCTAATATTGCTTCTTTAATAAAGTTGACCATTGATTGACCTAATGCAGTAGAAAACTCTTGTAAATTTTTACTATTCTTTTCAATTATTCTATTTACAACAACTAAAGCATTTTTAATAAAATCAAAAAAACCAGCTTCGCTAGTTTGTAATCTAAACTTAAATAGTTTATCTCCAAGCATAGATAATGTTCCTGTAAATGTTGTTGCTAAAACTTCTGTTGCTTTTGAAAATCTACCATCTTCTCCAAACAGTTCTTCAAATCTTTGTATTGTTTCTTCTGTAGTAACATTCATTCCAGCTTTAAATCCTAATAATGCTCTAACACCTCTTTCTCTAAATAAATCTGCACTACCAATACCTGAAGAAAATGATCTTTGTATTTGTTCAGCAGTAGTTCTAAAATCTAATCCTGTAACGGATGCAACATTACCTGTAATTTTTAATATTTTTTGTAGTTCATCTGCATCTTTTGCAACTACAGCAAGGTTTCCTGATGCTGATGATATTTCTTCTAGTGAAAAAGGAACTCTACCAGCAAAATCTATTAACCCTTTAAATGCCTTTTGACCCTCTTGAACATTACCAAATAAAAAATTAAATCTTATACCAAGATTTTCTACTTCACTTCCTACTTTTAGAATTGATCTTACTGCAAGTCCACCACCAATACCAAGTATAGCTGATTGAACAGAAAATATTGCACTTCTTAAATTTGTTAATCCAACTTTGACACCATTTAAAGCTTGTTTAGTTTTATCTTTTGCTAATATATTTAATACTAAATTTTGTGCCATTATCTGTGCCTTGCTTTATTCATGCTTTGTTCGTGTTCTTCTTGTTCTAATAAAAGATAGCCTAACCAATGGTTATACTCCCATTCTTCCATTTGTAAAACTTCTCTTAAAGGTATTTTTAATCTATCAGCTAAGATAAAACAATTCTTTAATTGAGGGTCAAATTTTAGTTTTTTTTTACCTGTTCAGGATTGATAGCTTGTACCATAGCTGTAGCTATTCTTGAAAGTACATCAGAATCGACTTTGTGCATTAAACTCAATTTATCTTCTAAAGTAAATAATTTATTACCATCTTTATCAATAGCTTTCATTACTAATATATCAGCAAGAATACTTACATCGTTTAAATTATCTGATTTTTTAAATAATTTATTTTTTTCAGATAAGTTAATTGGATTCCAATATATAACACTTGCATTACCAGCTTCGTCTTTCCATTCTTCTACTTCTATGTGTTGAACACCTAAAGATTCAAAATGTGATTTAGCAGAATCTATTAATTTCATAAATTAATATTATACAGTTGCTCTTGTTAATGCTCCTGTACCTTGAAATGTAACTGATCTAGTAATTACTGCATCCATACCATTAGTAACTGACATTCCTGTAATAATACCTGTTCCTGAAAATTTTTCATCTCCTGAAGCATTACCCTCTGGTAAAACTATAAAAGATATAGAACTTCCAACAGTTAATGTTTGTTGTGGAGAATCAGTTTCGTCATAACTCATGTCTAAAGTTCCTGAGAAAGATGTTCTTCCTGTTAAAAATGATTTAGTAGCATCTGATAAAGCTGTGTCCTCTACAACATCTGCTGTAGTTTCTAAAGTGAAACCTGTTAGTTCCCCAACAGCAGTTCCACCAGCAGTAACTACTCCTTCTTTTCCGTGATGTGTTGCCATTTTTTATTTTCCTTTTTAATTGTTGTTGTATTTTCTTTTTCTTGCTTCCATCCTAAAGCTAAAAAATTATCAAGCTGAGTTTCATTAATACTCATTTCATGCCCATCTTTATATAATTTAATATCTTTAGCCATAAGTTCTTTTATTAGTTTTCTTCTTCTTCGTCAATATCTTCGTCATCTATATCTTCTTCATTAAAATCCTCATCTGAATCATCTTCCCATTTCTCATCTTCGTCATCTCTTAAATCAGCTAATAAGTCTTTTATTTCTTCACACATGATTGATTCTTTGTCATGCAACTTTTCTATTGCATCTATCTTTTTTTCTATTTTATCTATAATTTTATCTTTACTTGCCATAGCTTATCCTTTCTTATGGTGTACCAGCTTGATATTCATACATACACCTCACAACCATTCTGATACCACCAATAGGAAACAAAGTACCCTCGTCTGTTTCAACTGATGTAACTTCAGTATCAAGTGCGTTTGATGATCTAGTAATATCAGATTCTAATGCAGTTTCAATAGCAGTAATTAATTCATTTCTTTTAGTATCTATATTGACTTCTGCTCCTTTAACAAAACCAAGTATAACAAAATCAATAGTACCTATTCTAGTTTTAGCACCACTTCCAAGTTCTTGATCTTCTCTAATCTCCTCAGATGTTTGAACTATTACTGCTGGGTATTGCTTATCTGATAACTCGTCTATATCAAAAGGTTGTCTAGTAGCTTTCTTAATTGTTATTGGGCTACTAATACCTGAAATGGTTGATAATAAATTAGATGCAATATTTTCTCGTACACTCATAGTTTCATTTTCTTCAATTCTTTTTCAACAAATCTGTTGAATTGTTTGTTTATAATCTTTTCTGTTCTATTGTTAAAGCCAAAAAATTCTCTTTTGGGTTCATTTAATACTTGATTAAATAATGCTCTTTGTATCATTTGTGAATTACTAAATGATATAGAAACTTTATTTTTACCTGTTTTTTTTATAGTTCTATTTGATGGTGTTAATGCACCTAACATTCTTCCTGTATTAAACAAATCAACATTAGTTGGTTTTCCCTCTCTTTGTAATTGTTTTAAATAATTAGAAGAATATGGAGCAAATGGTCTATCTCTAAAATCAATACCTTTTGATGTTTTAGTTCTAACAATATCTAATAACTGAAATCCACCTTGTAAAATACCTTTATCAATAATTGATGGAAATTTGCTTTGTAATCTTTGAAATCTTTTTTCAATAGCTTTAGAATTATTTTTAATCTTAATATCTAAAGCCATTATCTAGTCAATCTTCTATAACCATGTAAAGGTTCTCTTTCGCTAACTTGAATAGTACCATCTGCTGTAGCATCATATTCAACACCATCTTCAAGTATAGATCGCCATTCCTTATTGTATTCTGACATATAATATTCTGCCATTCTTTCAAATCTGTCTTTTTCTGTCTCAGGTCTAAATTTAGTTAATGCTGGACAAAAGAATCTACCTAGAAATAAATATACTCCAGCCCTCTCAAACTGATCTAAATTAACTTTTGTGTTTTCCATCTCAGCAGTATTAAGAACTGTAATATCTGTATATACATTTTGTTTATATACTGACCACCATTCAGTTCTAAGCTGTCTTAAAATATCGTTTGTTGTTTGTGCAAAGAAATTAACTGTTTCAGTATCAGTTGAAGATACACCAAAACCAAAAGCATCAGGTTGATACTTAGTGACATCACTTGCAGTTATAACATTTGCACCTGTATAGTTAGCCATAAACTACTTCCAAACTAAATAAGCTATAATTAATACTAAAGGTATTGAATACATTGGATTATTCTTTGCTTTGACCCATACCCATTTAGACCACTTCTTAGCTTTCATCATTATAATTTTGTTCATTTCTTTTTCCTTGTTTTTCTTTTCTTGGGTTTAAGTTCAACTACTTTATCAGAAATGTCTTTTACTGTCGCTTTTTTAATTTCTTTTTTAACTGAATCTACAGGAGCAAAACCTCTTGTTTTAAAATGATTGATGTTAGCTTCGTACTGTTCTTTTGATCTAATTATAGTTTTTTTACCATTTGTTAATTTAATCATAAAATTCTCCTTATAATTATCAGGGAGATTTCTCTCCCTGATAAAAGTACGATTATTGGATTGATGAATCTACATTCAATTCAACACCATAAGTATCGTTAAGTTCTCCTGTACCATATACAGCAGTTGCTACAATCTCGTCTGCTCTTAGAGAAGCATCTCTTTGAGTTTCGATTTTTAGGTCTTGCATCATAGCCAATGCTAACGCATCTCTATGGAAAATTGCACCTTTGTAGTCACCTGTAGTACCTGGATTGTTACCTGAGTTGTCAGCCATATTTGAAGTTTCAAATATTGGAACACCAGCTACATTACCAACAAAACCTGTGTTTAAAGCTTCGTTAGATTTTTCAGTATCTCTACCAACAAATGTGTTTGTTAAAC
>CAACVD010000922.1_pt1 | contig 14114 bp, 23 predicted proteins | sample 2381771 | NCBI WGS metagenome assembly CAACVD01 (sample SAMEA5211965, study PRJEB30684) | marine metagenome | biome: Marine; feature: Epipelagic; material: Water | collected 2015-10-15 | depth 15 m | reverse complement strand
CTTCAGATGCAAAGGAAGAAAGAAATGGTAAGTGGAGACTATCAAATGGTAACTATTTAGAAAAGACTGCATACTTTTATGTAGTTGTTTTAGGTGATGAACCTAGACCTGCAGTAATTACTATGAGATCATCTAACTTAACACCTGCAAGAGAATTGAATCAATTGATTAAGAATCTAAGATTCAAGGATGAAAAAGGTGTTTACAATCCGGCAGCATACGCAGCAGTTTACACATTAAAAACTGTAGGTAAGGTTGCAGGTAGTAAGAGTTGGCATGTCTATAAACCTTCAATGAACAGAGCATTAGATGTTTCTGTTGAAGCTGACGCTCAATTATACTTAATGGCACAAGAACTTCAAAAGTCTGTGTCTAAAGGTCAAGCAAAACCTAAGTATGAAGAGAAGAGTGCTAAACCAACTGAAGAAATTATCTAATTCACTTAGTGAATACTCTAGAGGGAGGCGACGAAGCGAGAGTGACGTCGCCTCTTTTAATAATCATAACATAGGAAATTATGAAAGACTTTATAAAATATTTTACAGGTTTAAAAAGAAACTTTGGTTTTTGTAATATTAACAATGGTTACAAAGATCCAGATACAGGTAAATTAAAATTTAATCCTGGCGACTATGGTTGGTCAGGTAAATTAATTACTGAAGAAGATTATAATCAACATTTAAATGGAACTAAATCTATAGGTATACAACCTTGTGATGATGATGGTTTAGCTAGATTTGGTGCAATAGATATTGATCCTAAGGTATATAAAAATTTAGATATAAAATTTTATCTAGATACCATTCAACAAAAACAATTACCATTAATACCTATCAAATCTAAGAGTGGTGGACTTCATTTATATGTGTTTACTAAAGAATCAGTAAAAGCAAAAGTAATAAAAGATTTTTTAGAACAAGTATTATTTTTATTTAAACTACCTATTACAACAGAGATATTTCCTAAACAAACTAAGTTAGGAAATAATACAGATGATCAAAAAGTAAATGGTAACTTTATTAATCTTCCATACTTTAATAAAAATGAAAGAGTTGCATTAGATCCATCAGGTCAAGAAATGACATTAGATTTATTTTTAGAGGTTGTTGAAATGAATTTAATGACTTCAACTAAACTAAAAGAAATATCTGATAACATAATTAAAATAGAACTTACAGGTGGTGCAGAAGAATTTAAAGATGGTCCACCATGTTTAGAAATATTATCTAAGGAAAAAATGGATGATGGTAGAGATAGATTTTTATATAACTACATGGTGTTTGCTAAAAAGAAATACGCTGATGATTGGGCTAAGAAAGTATTACAAGCAGGTAGAAATTATTTTGAGTTTAATGAAACCTGGACTGATGATTATATTAAAAAGAAAATAAAAAACTGGGAGAAAGATACTAAAGGTCATACTTGTAATGATCAATTACTTGCACCGGTTTGTGTTAAATCTGAATGTGTTAAAAGAAGATTTGGTGTTATCTCTGATAAAAAAATTGATTGGCCAATGATGACTAATCTAATCAAAGTAGATTTTAAACCAGACCCTGAATATTATTTTACAGTAGAAAACAAAACAGGTGAATCTGTTGTAGTACATGCAAAAAATGTAACACAACTTAGAGACCAAAAAGAATTAGGTAGTTTGATAATGGCGCAAGTAAACGTATTACCACCTCCTATAAAACCTTTGGACTTTCATGCATTGATAAATGCCTTGTTAGATACTGTTGATACAGTGCAACCGGCTCCAGGGACCAGACCAATGGAGATACTAAAGAAACATTTAAAAGAATATATAAATGGTACACAAGCAAAAACTTATGCATCATTTGAAAGTGGTAATGTTTTAAAAGATGAAGTTTATGCTTACTTTGTTTATGATGAATTTTATAATGAACTAAAAGAAAATGGTTGGAGAAAAGATTCATCAAGAACTTCTCACATGATTCAAAAAATGTTTGATACAAAAGATGATTCATTACCTCAACCAGAGTTTGGTAAAAAGAAAAGATTTCCTGGTAAACATAAGAAGACCGGTAAACCATATCCAGGTGTTAATGGATGTGTAGCTGTGCCTTTATATCTATTTGATAAGGAAGAAGAAGATATAGAAGAGACTGCTGACTTTACAGAAGAGGAAATTGTATAATGATATATAAGTTTTATGGACCACCAGGTACAGGTAAAACATATAGACTAATTAGTAGAGCTAAAGCTTATGTTAGAATAGGTACCCCTTTAGATAACATTGCATACTTTGCATTTACTAAAAAAGCTGCAGGTGAAGCAAGAGATAGAATGCCTGCAGATAATGACAAGTTATCTTATTTTAGAACAATACATTCATTTGCATATGATCAATTAGAATTAAATGATGGTAAGGTAATGCAACCATCAGATTATGAAGCAATAGGTAAAGAGATAGGTGTCAAAGTAAAATACTATGACAAATATAATAAGGAAGATATCAACTATTTAAATTGTGATAGTCCATATTTTCAAATGATTGGTAGAGCAATCAACAGAGATATTAGTATTAGAGATGAATACGATAGAGGAGAACATAATAAAAAAGAAATTAAATGGAAGATATTAAAAACAATTGATGACAATTTAAAAGAATACAAAAGAGTAAAAAAGAAATTAGATTTCAATGACATGATAAAACAGTTAATTGAAAAAGAATCTTTACCTAGATTTAAGGTTATATTTATTGATGAAGCTCAAGATTTATCACCATTACAATGGAAATTATTTGATAAACTAAAAGAACATACTGATGATATTTATTTAGCAGGTGATGATGATCAAGCTATCTTTGCCTGGGCTGGTGCAGATGTAGATAGATTCATAAGTCAAAAAGCTGATCAAGAAAAAGTTTTAAAGTATTCAAAAAGAATATCTAGAGCAGTTCAAGAACAATCAGAAATACCTATTGAAAAAATAGAAGGACTAAGAAAAGAAAAAGATTATTATCCAAGAGACTATGAAGGTGAATGTGAATATATAAATAATTTAGATCATGTAGATTTAACAACAGGAAGATGGGTTATATTAACTAGAACTATTAGTAGATTAGTTAGTATGAAAAAAGAATTAAGAGAAAGAAATTTATATTATCAAACAAAGAAAGAAAAATCTTTTAAGGTTAGAGTATATAATGCACATATTAATTATAACTCCTGGTGTAGAGGAAAGATATTAGATGAAAAAGAATGGAAAGATATTGAAGAATACATCGGAAAGAAAATGGAAGACTGGGATCCAGATCTAGATTGGTTTGATGCATTTAAAGAAGTTGAATATGAAGACAAAGAATACATTAAAGAAATGATGGAGAATGGAGAAGATTTAGATTTACCTGCTAGAATATTTATATCAACTATACATGCATTTAAAGGTGGAGAGCAAGACAATGTAATACTTTGTTTAGATCAACCAAATAAAATTAAGAAAGCAGTTAAGAAAAGTAAAAATAAAAGTGATGAAGAACATAGAGTTTGGTATGTAGGAATCACACGTGCTAGAAATAATTTATACAAACTAAAAGCTAAAAAGAAAGTTAATGCATACAAATTATAGAATTACACAACTGTGTAAAAAGAACGGGATAGCGACATTTCCTATGGGGTGGGTGGCAGCATCTTCCTCTAACGAGGGAAGTTGGTTCGGATCGCGATTCCCTTTGTTTTTTAATCCGTTAAACCAACAACTGCCACAAATAACTTAAAGGAGAAAATATGCACCAATCACAAATAGATGAACTAGCAATACTCTGGAATAAAACTAGAGATGAAAAATATAGAAAGGCCTGGTATGAAGCGGTCAGAAAGGTATATGGATAATGAGCGATAAGAATATGTTTGATGATGCGTTTCCACAAGATAAACAAATTGGAGGATCACATTATAAAAAGTTTTTTATTCAACCCTATGAATTTATTTCTAAGAACAACCTTTCTTTTTTTCAAGGAAACGTTATAAAGTATGTATGTCGTTACTTGTTTAAAGGAACTGCAATACAAGACTTAGATAAAATAATTCATTATTGTGAATTAGAAAAAAAGAAAATGAAAGACATGGAGAAAAAGAAATAATGTTAATGCCAACTACAGAATGGTCTATGCCAAAAGAGTTTCCTGATTTAAGATCAGCAGAAGAAATAGCAATCGATTTGGAAACAAGAGATCCAGAACTAAAGAAACTGGGTTCAGGGGCCATTAAAGGTAGTGGTGAAGTCGTAGGTATAGCTGTAGCTGTAGATGGTTACAAAGCATACTTTCCTATTGCACATGGTGAAGGTCCTAACATGGATCGTAAAAAAGTTTTAGATTGGTTTACAGATGTATGCCAATCACCTGCTACAAAAATATTTCACAATGCAATGTATGACGTATGTTGGATTAAAAATTTAGGTATTAAAATCAATGGTTTAATTATAGATACAATGATTGCAGCATCTATAATAGATGAAAATAGATTTCAATATTCACTAAACTCTTTGTCTTGGGTTTATTTAAATCAAGGTAAGAATGAAGCTTTACTAACTAAAGCAGCTAAAGAAAGAGGATTAGATCCTAAAGCTGACATGTGGAAACTACCTGCTATGGAAGTTGGAGCATACGCAGAAAAAGATGCTGAACTAACTTTATTGTTATGGCATCACTTAAAAAGAATTATTATCGAAGATGATCTTCAGGATATATTTAATCTTGAGACTGATCTTTTTCCTTGTCTAGTCGATATGCGCCACCTAGGTGTTCGGGTAGATATAGAGAAAGCTGATCAATTAAAAACAGTAATGGCAATAAAAGAAAAAAACCTATTACAACAAATAAAAATAGAAACAGGAATAGACACTCAGATATGGGCAGCCAGATCGATTGCACAAGTTTTTGAAAAACTGAAGCTACCTTATAGCCGAACTGAAAAGACTGATTCTCCTTCATTTACTAAAAATTTTATTTCTACTCATGATCATCCTGTAGTTCGTATGATAGCAGAAGCTAGAAAAATAAACAAGGTCAGTACAACTTTTATTGATACTATTTTAAATCATTCTCATCTAGGTAGAATACATGCAGATATAAATCAAATTAGATCTGATGATGGAGGTACAGTTACAGGAAGATTCTCATATGCAAATCCTAATCTACAACAGATTCCGGCACGTGATCCAGATACAGGACCATTAATAAGAAGTTTATTTATACCAGAAGAAGGTTGCAAGTGGGGTACATTTGACTACTCGCAACAGGAACCACGTTTAGTTGCACACTATGCATTAAGATTTGGTCTAGATTCAGCAACTCCAATATCAGAAGCATATCAAGAAGATCCTAAAACAGATTTTCATCAAATTGTAGCTGACATGGCTGAAATAGAAAGAAAAGAAGCTAAAACTATTAACTTAGGTTTATTTTATGGTATGGGAAAAAATAAATTAATGAATGAATTAGCTGTTACAAAAGAAAAAGCTGATGAATTATTTAATACTTATCATAGTAGAGCTCCATTTGTAAAACAACTAATGAATCAAGTTATGTCTGCAGCACAATCAAAAGGACAAATAAAAACTTTACTAGGTAGACGTTGTAGATTTCCTAAGTATGAACCAATACTTAGAGGTTCAGATTGGGGTACATTTGTTCCGGCAGAAGATCATGACACTATGTTAGAATTAAAAGAAATGGGTCCACATTTAAAAGATAGAGATGGAAACATTTTAAAAGATACTAAAGGTAATCCTAAAAGAAACTATTGGTATAATAATTCAACACGTAGAGCCTTTACATACAAAGCATTAAATAAATTAATTCAAGGTAGTGCAGCAGATATGACAAAGAAAGCTATGGTTGATTTATATAAAGAAGGTTTGATAGGTCATATACAAATACATGATGAGTTAGATTTTTCTATTGAATCAGAAGATCAAGCTAAAAAGATAAAAGATATTATGGAAAACGCAGTTGATTTAAAAGTACCAAACAAAGTAGATTATGAGTCTGGACCAAACTGGGGTGAAATAAAATAATGCAAATTAAAGAAATAGATAATTTTGCAAATATACAAGAACAAATGGAAATAATTCAATATTTACATTCTGAATTTACACATGGTTTACAAACAACAACCGTAAGTGGACAAGACAAAAATGAATTAAGAACTAAACTTAGTGTTGATAATCCTCAATTTGTAAAACTTATCTTCTCTGGAGGAACATATAATGAAACTAATTACTTTATAGATAGTAAATTTTTTCCTTTAGTATACTCTTTATTACACAAGAATAAGTTATCTAATTATTTTATTGATAGAATAAAAATTAATACTACTTTTCCATATCCAAATACTACTAAAAAAAATTATGGATTAATTCATCCTGATTTTACTCTTCCAAATAGAAAAGGTATGAGTATAATATATTACATAAATAATAGTGATGGAGATACTGTGTTTTTTGATAATAATTTAAATGAGAAAAAAAGAATTTCACCCAGACAAGGTAAGGCAATTGTTTTCGACAGTGATATTTATCACGCAGGTTCTTGTCCTATTAATTCACCCTATAGACAGATTATAAATTTTGTTTTATATAAATAAAATAATGTACTATGGCTTATTTAAATGCTAATATACCGCCGATTTATTGTAAAATAAGGAAGGAATATCTTTATGATCTTAAAAAAAATAAAGGACAGTCTAGTGACTGTGTTATCTTTGGTCTTAGCTCTATTTCAGGTCGCGCAATCTTATTTCATTGCATGCTACCAAATGGTGCGGTCTTTTATAGACTACCTATTTCAGCATTCTTTCAAAAAGAATTTGAAAGAAAAGACGTGCCTGATATGCGAGTGGATCAACTCCAACTGTGGAACTGCTTTAGTTATTATCCTAGTATCCATTGTTTTGATTGGTTGGCTGGTATAGACGGTAAATTTATTGGTAAAGACAAAAAATTTTACGAAGGCCAATACTTATTTACTGTTGACTGGGCACATCCAGAGACTAATATACTAAACACGGAACATTCAGAAATTCCGCAAGAGCACAAGTGTGCACACATAATGGCATTGAAAAATGGTAATTATGCAGCGCAGCCAAACAACAGAATCATTTGGCATGTGAACAGTTATACAACAGATAATGATTGGCCTGACTATAGTGTACAAACTACGTACTGGGACTGTGAAGGATCTGATTGGATAACAGAAGATTCTGATAAAATGTTTTATGATATTGAGGAAAAAAAATAATGGCTAAAAAAATTTGTAATGATTGTGGACATAGATGTCACTGTGTAGGTCAAGGATACTTTGTATCTAGCACTCAGTGCGCTACATGTGATTGTAAAGATTGTGGTTGTGGACCAATTGTATTGACAGAAGAAGTAACTAAAAAATGGTGGCAATTTTGGAAATAATTATGGAGTGTCAGAGGATGAACTATTATTTTACAGGTCTACTAATATTAATGTTAGTTACTTTAGCTTTATGTGGAGGACCAGGTGTCCAATAAACCATTAAACATCGGAGAAGAAGCACGTGTGCAGATGCCGATGAAGACGGTAGCTTCCCTGATCGTGCTCGTTGCAATGGGCGTCTTCGCTTATACGGAGCTGACTGCGAGGTTGGTATCGTTAGAGACATCACGTGAGTTGTTTGAAAATGATTTGTTAAAGAAAAGTGAACAAGTGCCCACGGACCAGGAGCAACATTTTTTATTGGAAGATCTTTATAAGACTGTAGAGAAATTGCAGTCCACTCAAGAAATGAATATGACAAACAAAGTCAATATAGAATTTCTTAAATCACAATTAGAAAAAGCTTTAAGTGATATTGAAGAATTAAAAGATAAGGTAAGACAAAATGGAAACGGTCATTAGTACAGTAGTTGCACTTTGTATGTTTGTAGCAGGAGAATTAAAAGAACACCGAATCCAACCTGCAATGAGCGATTGTCTCAAGGGAAAGCGGGTTGCTGAACGTACAGCAAGTGATAATATAAATTATAAATGTGGAAAAGTAAAAGTTGAGCTCGAAGAAAATATCGACGGATCAAAAGCAATTAAAAAAATTATAGAATAAATGCCACTAATAAATAATTCTGTGTATTTTGTACACATACCAAGAACTGGAGGTAGATATATTACAGAGTTATTTAGAAGTAATAATTACAATTTAAATTTTGATAATTTTGATGCAACAATAGTAATTAAAGATAGAGGACTTGCTGAATTACCACATCTTTCATATCCTCATTACACACGTTTATTTAAGGAAACAAATATCAAATGTTTTACTGTAGTAAGAGATCCAGTGACTAGATTTGCATCTCATTTACAAGATAAAAGAGTAGATTTAGAAAACATATTTCACAATAAAGATACTTTTTTAGAGTTTGTAAACACTAATGCTATGTCAAACATGTCTAATTGGTATTTACCTCAAGTAAATTTTATAACAAAAAATACTATGTTATGGAAATATGAGAATGGTTTAACACAAGATTTTATTGATTGGTTACATAAAAATTTTGGTTTTACTTTTGAAAAAACTAATGTTGATTATCAAAAATCAAAAGATTATGATGAGGGTAAAATAATTTTAAATGAAAAACAAATTAGTTTTATTAAAGAATACTATTATCAAGATTATAAAATATTAGGATATTAATATGAATTTATCTCGTAATTTTTCTCTTCAAGAGTTAATTAAATCAGATACTGCAATACGTAAAGGTATCAACAATAATCCTAACTCAGGTCAAATAGAAAAACTAAAAGCACTTTGTGAAAATATTTTGCAACCTGTTAGGGACCATTTTGGCAGAGTAAAAATAACATCAGGATTCCGTAGTGAAGATTTATGTTTAGCCATAGGCAGCTCTAGAAATTCACAACATGCAAAAGCTGAAGCGGCAGACTTCGAATGTATTGGAGTCGATAACGCTGAGGTCGCTGATTGGATTAAAATGAACCTTGAGACAGATCAATTGATCCTCGAGTTCTACACGCCTGGCGAACCTAACTCGGGATGGATACACTGTAGTTGGATACCTGAAGGAAGACGTGAGCAATTTATGCATGCATATAAATCAGAGGGTAAAACAAAGTACAAACCAATTATTGGAAAGGCAAAAGATTTAGTATAATAGAAAGATAAATGAGAAAGATATTGGGGGTAAACATTTCACATAATGTTTCTTTTGCATTATTTGAAGATAATGTTTTAAAAGAATTTTATGAAGAAGATAGATTTAATAAAATTAAAAACTATCAACCACAAGAAAATGAACAAGCTGATTATGATTATGAATATCAAGTTCTAAAAAAATTTAAGGATATTACTTTTGATGCTGTGGTCTTTGCATCTTTTGATAGAACTTATTTACAAATAGAAATTGCAATAATTAAACACATATTAAAACAGGTTAATTGTAAAAAATCTTACTTTGAAATTAGAAATCATCATATCTATCACGCTGTTTGTGGTTATTATTTTTCTAATTTTGATGAAGCAATAGCATTAGTTTCTGATGGAGGGGGTGAATCAGAAGTTAATTTTAATTTTAAAGTATATCAAAGCATATACTTAATAAACAAAAAACAAATTACTAACAAATATAAATTTATCTCTAATAACATACAGGATTATTTTAATAATTTTGTACCTACACAAATAGAAGATAAACTAGTTAATAATGTAGATTGCACAATTAGCAATCAAGCCAAGGTAGGTTTAAAATATAGAAAGTATAGAGAAGAAGCAGGTTTTAATGAATTTGAAGAAGGACAGCTAATGGGTATAGCTGCATATAAAGATAAACAAACTAATTTAGATAAAAATATTTTAACGATTGCTAACAAGGCACAAGAAGAAACTTTTGAAGATGTGGTAGAATTATTAAATAGATCTAAACAATATAGTGATTGTAAAAATATAATTTTATCTGGTGGCTACCATTTAAATTGTTCAAATAATTTTAAGTTAGTTAAAAAATTTCCTGAGTATAATTTTTTTGTTGATCCTGTTCCATATGATGCAGGTACAGCAATCGGAGCAGTATATTATTATGAAAATTATTTATAAAAAAGAAGAAGCTATTGATTTAATATTAGATCAACAAGTAGTTGCTATATTTCAGGGTCATTCTGAATGGGGAGCACGTGCATTAGGTAATCGCTCTATGTTATTTGATCCGCGTAACAAAGATGCAAAAAAAATAATTAATAAAATAAAAGGAAGACAATGGTGGAGGCCGACAGCTGCTACAATATTATATGAACACCGTCATGATTATTTAGATATGCACACTTTAGATGAATCTCCATACATGACTTTTGCAATTGACGCTAAACAAAAAGCAATTGATGAAGTTCCGGCGTGTGTACATATAGATAACACATGTAGATTTCAAACTTTAAAACATAAACAAAACCCTAATTATTATAATTTAATAAATTTATTTTATAAAAAAACAGGTGTACCAATATTATTAAATACATCATTTAATTTAAAAGGCTGGCCAATAGTTGAAACATTAGATGACGCTTTATTGACTTTACAAAATAGTGAGATAAATTATTTATATACACCATGAGCAAAATAGATAAAAAAGCAGTAGAAATGTTTAGAAAAATAGACACAGTGCATGGTATGTGTGAAGAGTGTGAAGAGGAAGCTATTTTAGTTGCAATTGTATCAGATTTTTATAGATGTACTAACTGTGGTCATGATACTAAACAACATATCAATGGTTCAATTAGATATATGAAATTAAGTGAAAGTGATAAAGAATTTATAAAACAAAAAGATGCTACTAAATAAAGAACAAATTAATTTAATAAAAAACAATGAAGTTACATTTATAAAAAACTTTGTGTTATTAACAAGAGAATATGATTTTAATTTATTAAGTAATTTAATGGAAGAAAATGAATGCAAAATTAATCAAAAATCATTTGTAGGTAATTTAAAAGATGTATTTCAAATGCTTAAAGTAAGTAATACCTTACAAGAATTTAAAACATTTTTTGATTTTTTAAGTAAATTATTTAAATATGAAAGACACGAAGATGATGAAGTAGATTTATTTTTTAGTTTTGTATCTCAAGTCGGTAATAGTCATGTAGATAGAGAAGATGTTTTTATCATTGGTCTTAGTGGAGAAGTTATTTACAGAGTCTTTGGTGTAGAAGACAAAGATTATTATATTAAAAAAGGTGATATGATTTTTATACCTAGAGGTATAAAACATAAAGTAATAGGACTAAGTTCTAGGATTGTTGCATCAATAGGATTTTATGGTAAAAGATTAAATGGCTAAAAAATTTAAATCATTCGAGACGAGAGATAAGCCTCGTAAACGAGGGCCTCGACAACATAAAAAAAATCTAAACAAAAACGAGAAACGTCAGAAAAAACAAACGAGATACAAGGGCCAGGGTTAAGTTTCAGCCTGTTCTGGTTTGTATGGTTCACAAACAAATCTAGGATACATTCTAGATTTATCTATTTGGTCATTTGTTAATAATTTACTATTATAAAATATTTCGAAAGACTGACCTAAACCATCTTTAATGCAGCTACTAAAGGTAGTATGGTTCTTCTGATATGAATGCATATCTTGTGTAACCGGTAAACAACTGTTCCCTATTCCAGTGCATATATATAATGTTAATAAAAATTCCATTGACTAACCCTTGTAATTAAATATAACTATCTTATATTATTATTTGTAAATTACAAAAGAAAGTAACATAAAAATGGATATAAGAAAATATAAATCTGTTGCACTGTCACATGATAGTTGCGACAAGTTAGATGGCATCAGGAAAGTTATTGTTCCTGAGGTATCTGTATCTAGAGCTAAGGCATTAGATATATTAATTAACGAGAAAGCGAGAAAGCTCAATGGTAAACTTCGAACGACTAAGAACAGTTAATCTTTACGAAAAGAAAGATCCTATAAGAGACTTATGGCGTAATGTTCTAATCGTAGGTATTGAAGATCTTTTGAAAAAAAAGAAACTTCAATATCAGTGGGGCAGAAAAGCATATTGTTTAGAAGAGATGTGGTTTCATCATGAAGACTTTAAACTAATATGTGAGTTTGCTCAGTTAGAGCACGCTATAGTTAAGAGAAAGGTATTTAAAGCAGTAGAAAAAATAAAGGAGCAACATGAAGAAGGGAAAAAGAGTATGTCCGAGATGTCAGGGCAATGGGTACATAAAAATCAAGAGGTCAGTGGACGACCAAAGAGACGGTATAGTGCAATGTCCCTTGTGCAATAGTGAAGGAGCAATACCTATGGAACTAGATAAAGTAAAAGAACAAAATAAAATTCAAAGAATATTGTACAAACAATCTTCTTTGTTGACTAGAGATTTAGTTAAAAGTCTTATTAGTAAAATTAGAATGCTACAGAAACAAAAAGTATTCTTACAGAAAAAACTAAGAGAAAGCGTCAGAGATCAGGCATAATGGACATAGATGCTGAACTAAGAAAGATAAGAGGCGAGAAGTGGAAACAAATAAGTTTACCAACTGTCGCCTCTAATAAATTAAAATCTTTATCTAAAAATTTTAAATATGGTAAAGAATTAAAACAAGCTAAGACTGTTGAAGCTATGGCCTGGCAATATAATATAATTAAAGACACTAACAGAGCAATTGTTTTTAGAGATGGAAAGTTTGAAGTTATTGAGTGTGACAATTTGCCCAATGAACAAAAACAAATTTAAGTATATCTAATATAGTATGCAAAAGTTATGTAAAGATTGTAAAGAAACTAAAAAGATAGAGGAGTTTAATAAAAGAACTAAATCACCAGATGGTTATAGACATCAATGTAAGATGTGTGAAAAAAAATATAAATCTGGATTTAATGTTTATATGAGAAATAAATATAATAGTATGATTAAAAGATCTAAAGAACAAAATTTACCTCTACCTGACATGACTATGGATGAATTTATACTAGAAGTTAATGCACAATTACAATGGAATGCTTTTACATGTCCTATTACTGGAGACAGATTAGAATATCAATCTGGTAGTAAAGACAAAGTAGATGGTAAACAAAATAAAAATAGTTACAGTATTGATCGAATAGATCCTAGTAAAGGTTATATGAAAGATAATATATTAGTTGTTTCATGGCGTTGGAATTGTATGAAAAAAGATACACCACTAAATTATATGATGAGATTTTGTTTATACATGAAGCTTAATCATCCTGAAACATATGAAAAACTTGAAAAAGAAAACAGAGATCATTTCTATAATTTATCTCAAAGTGCAAAAGAATTTGAAAAAATAATTAACAGAGGAGAAGATGAAGATGACATTACCTACAACTAATTTAGTAAAAGCTAAAATGGACTTAGTGGTTAAAAACAGAAAAGCTGAGCTATACATGAATGAAGTTAGAAAAGACTACTATGAACCATTATGTAGAGATTTTAATGAATGTTTACATCAAATTAAAAAAGCATCCAGAATTAGAAAGTATCCTTGGTACATACACATATATGCAACCTTTATGCTTTTATTTAAAAACCCATTGGCACTTTATGTACTAGTTGTACATGGTAAAAAAATGTTAGTTGAGTCTTATTGGGGTCTAAAAGGTTTGATTAAAGACTGTGAACTAGAGTTTGAAGCAACAGAAAAATCTATAGAAAAATCTAAAGTAATTATTAACAACATACAGAAAGCAATCGATGATAAAGTGGAATAAGAAGTTTGAATATCCTAAGACAATACGTGAAGCTATAGAGGGCCAACGTCATTATATTATTAATGATGAAAAACTACCAAGTGTAACTACTATATTATCTGCTACACAAAGTGCTGAAAAGAAAGCATCTCTTGCTAATTGGGTCGGTAGGGTCGGTAAAGACAACGCTGAACACATTAAAAACACTGCAGCGAATCGTGGATCAATTATGCACCATATAATTGAGTCTTATTTATTAGAGGCTAGACACGCCGATTTAAGCGACCAGGGACAGCTTGCAGGGGTAATGGCCCAAACTATCATCGATGAGGGTCTAGAGGGCTGTATGGACGAAATATGGGGGTCTGAGGTGGCTTTGT
>CAACVD010000921.1_pt1 | contig 14131 bp, 21 predicted proteins | sample 2381771 | NCBI WGS metagenome assembly CAACVD01 (sample SAMEA5211965, study PRJEB30684) | marine metagenome | biome: Marine; feature: Epipelagic; material: Water | collected 2015-10-15 | depth 15 m | reverse complement strand
ATAAAACATATATAATCTCTTTATAACTAATGGAGATTTGTATGAAAGCTTTTAAAGGAACTTTTAAGAAAAAGAATGGTGAGTCTCGTCAAATGACATTTGCTCGTTTAGCAGATTTACCAGAGCAGTTTTTAGAAACCCGTGTTAGTGGAGCTGGTTCTGAGCAAACTTATCCTGATGGAATGGAGCTTGTTTGGGACTTAGAAGCAGACTCCTTTAGAATCTTTAACTGGAATACAACAGAAGAGGTTCCAAAGGAACTGACTATTGACGAAAGTCTCTTTACATAAAGAATATTTAAAATAGTGCTTCATTGAAGCAAACCAAACGCTAGACTGGACGCGGGGGCGGTACCCGCCGCCTCCACCATAAACACATTGGAGATAAGATGAGTAGTTGTTGCACAAGAAAAAGAACTTGGAAAGATCTTATGTTTCTACCTATGGCCGTAAGTATTGCAGTTTTAGGACTTGTATTCTTGCTAGGTATTGAAATGGGAATAGCATATGCTCTAGGCTATGTTGATTCTAGTGTGTTTATGATGGGGGCGAAATAGGATCGACAGGTAGTCAATAGGCGAGTGGAGAAGCAGGTGCGCAAGCGACCTTAACCGCAAGACTTTACAATCGCAAACGATAACTTTGTGACCGAGGACTTCCGCGTAGCGGCATAGTCTCATGGGGTATGGTTCCACCTAGCAACAGAACGGGCCACTAATTAAATGAGGTACTAATGTTTAATTTTAATACAACACCTCGTCTCGTAATCGGCGAAAACAGATTACAGTTTTTAGGTACTCTTCTATCTGATCTAAAAATTAAGAATCCTTTAATCGTAACTGGACCAAACTTAGCAAAAACAGATATCATCGCTGAGGCAAAAAAATGGTCTTGGACAGATAACTCAAATATATTCTCTGATTTGGTGCAAGATCCAACAACTCAAAACGTGTTAGACTGTGTTGAGTATGGACTTAGTAAAAGTGTAGATGGAGTAATCGGTATCGGAGGTGGATCATCTCTTGATGTAGCTAAAGTTGCTGCTGTTCTTTTAAAACAAGAGACATCACTTAATGAAGTTTGGGGTGTAAATAATATTCATAGCTCAAGACTACCATTAATTCTCATACCTACCACTGCTGGTTCAGGCTCTGAGGTTACTCCTGTATCAATTATTACTACAGGTGAAACAACAAAAATGGGGATTGTCTCTCATAAAATTATTCCTGATGCTGCGATCCTTGACCCAACCCTAACAGTTTCTTGTAATCCCCAACTCACAGCATACAGCGCTATTGATGCAATGGTTCACGCCATTGAATCATACACTTCTATTAATCCTAATAACAATCCATATTCAAAAATGTTAGCACTTGAAGCTTGTCGGTGGTTGGGAAAATCAACAAAAACTGCTATCCTCGAACCAAATAATATTAGAGCACGAGCTGACGTGCAGTATGGATCTATGTTAGCAGGGCAGGCATTTGGTAACTCACCTGTAGCAGCAGTTCATGCCTTAGCATACCCGTTAGGAGGACACTTTAAATTACCACATGGTTTAACAAATACTTTGGTTCTTCCTGGAGTTTTATCATACAATCAAGAGGATGTAGATTACGCGCCTTTAGCAGTAGCTCTATTTCCTTATGATGAAGAAGAAATATATTGTCACAGAAGTGATGTCGTTGAGATTATGTGTAGAAATATTAATGACTTAGCTGAACTAGCCGGAGTTAAAACCCAGATGCGTCATCACGGTATTAGTAAAGATAACATTCCAATGCTTGCTGAAGAAGCGATGAAGCAATCAAGACTTTTGGTAAATAACCCAAGAGAGATTACACAAGAAGTAGCAGAAAAAATTTATTGGAAAGTGCTATAATGTATAAAACTTATATTTTAGGTAATGGTGGATATGCCCAAGAGTGTTTTGAGCAGTTTGTTTTAGGAAGAGTAATCAAAGATTTTGGTGGGTTTTTATTACTAAAAAACGATAAATTAGTGTTAATAAATGATGAAGGTATAAACGATTTTAATTATGATATTAAAGCTAGTTTTATGTTAGGCACAGGACACAGAGTTTGGAGAAAAAAATTTTTAGAACATCTTGATAAACTATACCCTAGAAATGCGTATCATTATCCAAATATTGTTGCAAACGAGGCACATTTATCGCAAACATCTATTTTAGGAATCGGTAACGTTTTAAACTGTTTTGCGATGACGAATGCAAACGCTAACATTGGTGATTTTAATCTCTTAAATTGTTACGCATCTGTTCACCATGATGTAAAGATGGGAAGCCACAATATATTTACAACTTATGCAACAGTGCTTGGATACTGTACAGTAGGTGACGATAACTGGTTTGCTAATGCAGTTACAGTCACATCAAAAACAAATATCGGAAACGATAATACTCTTAGCTCTGGCGAACATTTATTTGAAGACATGGGTGATCGTCAATTCTTTAAACACGGTATAATCACCGAGAAGCCTCCAAAACAATGATTATTTTTTTTAGAAGTTGTGAAGCGAATCTTACAGCTGGGTCTTTAGGAGACGAAGTCACTGGTGATGGTATTAGATGGAACGGAAAACACAAGCTAGAGATTATTCGTAAATGTTATCTGTCAATTCAATCTGGTCTAGACGATAGAGACTTGATAGTTATCATTGATGATAGAACATCTGAAAAAACCTTAGAATGGATGAAAAATAATACAAAAGCTCAATTTAGAGTTCACAAAATTACTCCTTTACCTGAACTAAGAGCAAACCATCCATATCCAGATTATCACCCAGTGCTTGCTAATTCATGTCCAGAGATTATGGAACATCTTGTTGCAGTTGCAGAAAAAAATCCAGATGAACTGATTTATATATGTGAAGATGATTATCTTCATGTTGATCATGCGATTTTGGCAATGAAAGAAATATTTAAACAAGGATATCAAGGCTTTTACGCTCCTTATGATTATCCAGATCGCTACACTCTTGATAGACATAAAGATACTGAACTTCACGCAGGTCCTTTTGGGCACCTTCGCTCTATACCGAGCGCTACTCTCACAGTTGCAGCGCTTGGTAAATTATGGTTACACTATAAATATGAATTACTTAGGGCTGGAGTTTTTGCTGATGATACTTGGACTTGGAAAGCCTTTGCACAAGTAGGAGCTTTATGTCCTGTACCTGGTCACGCAACTCATTTACAAGACAATTGCATAACACCTTACATAAATTGGGAAACTATTTACGATGCAATACGTAGCTCATAAAAAGATCGACTATTCGACTCTTACACGATATTTAGAACCAGCTCATAAAACTAATCAGTTTACTAACGGTGGCTGGGCTATAAATGAGCTTGAAACTCGTGCTCGTGAGATGTTAAAAATTTCTGAATCAAAGGCTATTGTAGCAACATCATCAGGAACATCAGCACTTCATGCTATTCTATTTGCAATGATGAGACAAAATAATTCTAATCTGAGAGTAGCTACACAAGATTTTACTTTTCCTTCATCATCTCAGGGTCCAGCTACCGGTCCTATTATTGTCGATGTAGATCAAAACTGTAATATGAATATTTATGATGAGTTTGCTCATAATTACGGTCAAATCTATATAGTAACAAACTGTTTTGGAAACGTTCAAGATCTTGATAATATTTTGTTGTATGCTCAAGAACACAAAAAAATAATTATATTTGACAACGCTGCAACTCCTTATACGTTTTACAACGGAATAAATACTTGTAATTTAGGACAGGCATCTTTTGTATCACTTCATCATACAAAACCTTTAGGATTCGGAGAAGGAGGTTTAGCTATCATAGATAGACACCTTGAAGAAGGTGTTAGAATTGCTTGTAATTTTGGATTGGTAAATGGACAATTTAATGAAAGAGGAAGTAATTTTAAGATGAGTGAAATCTCTGCTTCCGCAATTCTTCAATATTGGGATTCGTTTAATATTGATGATTTACAGAAAAAACTGCTTGATAATTATTTCAATAAACTATTTGAAATTAATAAACAATTTCAAGGAACTGTATTTCCAAACTATTCAGACGAAGATAATTTTTTACCCTCTTGTTTGCCTTATATATTTGAAAGACAAATGACTGAAAATGACTTTCCAGATGAAGATTGCAAAAAGTACTATCACCCTTTAAGAGGATTATCTAATTCTGTGGAGTTGTACAAAAAAATTATATGTTTTCCTATATTTGAGGATGGTAATGAATAAGATAGCAGTTATTACAGGATTTGCAGGATTTATAGGTACAACTTTTACACAACTACTCTTAAGTAAAGGCTGGAGAGTGTATGGAATTGATAAATCAACACACGTTGCAAATTTTGCTCATTTATACTATGATCGTAATTTTTTTACTTACATTCAAGGAGACATCAAAGATATTGACTGGCTTCCAGAGTGTGATGTCATATTTAATTTTGCTGCTGAGTCTGACGTTGATATTGGAAATCAAAACTGCTCAAACTTTATTCAATCTAATATTGATGGTGTAAGAAATCTCTTAGAACTTGTAAATAATAGGATTGTAATTCGTTCTGATAAACCTTTATTTTTCCAAATATCTACTGATGAAGTTTACGGTGATATTATTGAAGGTGAGTTTGATGAGTCTGCTGTGTTAAATCCGTCTAATCCCTATTCCGCATCTAAAGCTGCAGCTGATCTGTTAATTCAAAGCTGGGCAAGAACTCATGGGTTAGAATATGTAATCGCTCGACCCTCCAACAATTATGGTTTCTATCAATACCCAGAAAAATTAATTCCACTTGCTGTAAAAAGACTGACACGGGGAAAATCAATAAAACTTCACAACATGGGTAAACCTTACAGAACGTGGACTCACTCTGAAGATACAGCAGAGGCTATTCTGTTACTCTATGAAAAAGCAGAGAGAAATCGTATTTTTAATATTTCTTCACAGTACGAGCAGAGGAACATTGATACAGTTCACAAAATTTTAAAATCTTATTTTTTAGGTAGAATCAATAGGTCTCTACCTAAAATAAATGATTATTGTGATTTCTCTTATGAAAGACCAGGACAAGATGAAAGATATGCAATTTCATGCGAACCTCTAAGAGAATTAGGTTGGGAACCAAAACATGATTTTGACAGAGACATTATAGAGTTAGTCAATCACTATAAAAAGGAGTTTGTTTGGTGAAAAAGAAAAAAGTAGTAATTACAGGTATTTCTGGTCTTCTAGGAAGTACTTACGCACGTTATTTAATCAATAAAGGTTGTTATGAAGTTGTAGGAATCGATAATATGATAGGTGGTGTTGAGGGTAATGTTCCTGAACGCGCTCAATATATCAGAGGAGATATTCAAGATACTGCTCTATTAACTGAAATATGTGAAGGAGCTGATTGTGTATTTCATACTGCGGCACTTCCTTATGAAGGTTTAAGTGTTTTCTCTCCTGCAATCACTGTCAATTCAATCGTATCTGGAACAGTATCTGTAGCTTCAGCTTGTATCGCTAATGATGTAAGACTTTTAATTAATTGTTCTTCTATGGCTCGCTATGGAGATCAACAACCACCTTTTACAGAAGATATGATTCGTAAACCTGTAGATCCTTATGGATTAGCGAAAGCCCAAGCTGAAGAACACCTTGAGATGTTAAACGAAATTCACGGACTAAATTTTGTAACAGTTGTTCCACACAACGTAATTGGTATTGGTCAGAGATATTATGATCCTTTTAGAAACGTTGTGGGAATCATGATTAATCGTTGTATTCAAGGTAAACCAATCGTTATTTACGGTGACGGTGAACAAACAAGGTCTTTTTCAAATGTTTTGGATTGTATTGAAGCTGTATACAAAATGATGACAACTGATAGAGACATTGCAAGACAAATATTTAATATTGGTCCTGATGATAATGAGATTTCAATCAAACAATTAGCTTATAAAGTAGGACACTATTGTGAAATATATCCATCATTTAACCACTTTCCTGATAGACCCAGAGAGGTTAAAAACGCCTATTGTTCTTCAGATAAAATTAGAAAAGAATTCAATTATAATGCTTCAATTACAGTAGATCAAACTATTAAAGACATGGTCGGATGGATAAAAGGGATGGAGCCAAAAGAGTTTGAATATCATTTACAATTAGAATTTACAACTGATGAAACCCCTAAAACATGGACGGATAAGTTAATCTAATGTTATCTAGTTATGAATGGATGTTACTAAGAGTCCTTGAAACTGAATTACAAAACCTTGAATTAAATAACAATAAACCAAAAATTAGAAATTGGTTACAACAGCGAATTAATAATTTAAAAAATAAAATTAAATGATATGAAACATAAAGAGTATAATTTTATATGAGCGTAAAAATCATAACACCCTATGTATATGAACAAGAAATAAAAGAACACAAAGACTTATTTTGGGAATTAGATATACATTATGAAAGAGACGTAGCAGGCATTGGTTCTGACCTAATGTTTCAAAAAATGTGGAATCAGTTTCCTGAAGACGACATTTTTATTTTACATGCCGACATGACTCCGCATCATGACGGCTGGTTTGAGGAGGTGCTTGAATATGTCGAGCAATATCCAAAAGCAGGAATGTTTGGTTGTTTGCTATTGTACCCTGCAAGAGACAAGAGTGGCAAATATTACATTCAATGTGCAGGAGGCAAATTCAGTGATGAAAGACCAGATCACTTTGGAAGTGGGTTGGTTCTTGAGAACGGGGGAACATTTAAGTCAGAGCTGGAGATTGATACAGGACAGTACGATTCCACGAGGGAGGTGGCATGGACAACATTTGGAGGTTGCTACATTAGACGGAAGTTTATCAATTCCGTGGGCGACTTTGACCCCTCCTTTGAGTGGACATACAACAGAGACGTTGATTACTGCCTTACAGGAAGACAAAATGGTTTTCACATCTATCAAATACCTGTACGAATCTTTCACCATGAATCAAGAGATAATAAGCGAATAAAGGATGAGTCTAAACTTAAGATGGAAATGAGAAACCTCGCTCGACTACAGACGAAATGGGCAAACTCAAACTTTTATAAAACGCTGGACAAGGAGATAAAAAATGGATAAGGTGTATATAACTAAAGATGAGTTAACAAATTCTATACACAAACAACGTGAAAAAGCAGGTCCTTTAGTCACAACATTAATCGTGCTAGCCTTGTGTGTTAGTGTAGTATGGTTAATACCGTTGATGGTTTTTTGGGTATTGTTTTTGATGTTCTGTATACCGTTTTATTTGTTAGATAAGTATATTTTTAATAGGAGAAAATAATGGGTAAGTTAAATTATGAGTGGGTCAAAGCCTCGCTTGAAATGGCAGATAATGAAAAGTCTAAATTAACAGAAAGAGAGCGAGATCTATTTGGACTTAGCTCTATCAGATTACGTTGTTTAATTAATAATTTATGTGCGGCAGAAAAAGTAAACTATTTAGAAATTGGATGTTACAAAGGTGCTACTTTAATTTCTGCTGCTCGTGGAAATGATGTTACTGCAGTTGGTGTAGATAACTTTAAATATGATGACAGAGAACCTAATAAGTGGGCACCTGAAGGTTACATCTGGGATAATATGAAGTCTCAACTTGATACTAATATTAATAGATATAGGCTACAACCTGATGTAGTAAATGGAGAGTCTATATCAATTATTGAATCAGATTTTCAAAAAGCAGATTTACCAAAAAATAAATTTAATGTATGTTTTTTTGATATTTCACCAGTAGATGAAGCTTCATATGAAGAGTTTTTTAACCATGTATTACCAAGTCTCACTCAAAGCTCAGTTGTAATATTTAGTCAACAATCAAACCATGTTCATGCTAATCATCTAAATGACGCTATCACTAAGTATTCTAGTAGTGTTAATTCACAGTTCAACGAAAAAAGAGTATCTGGAAGCAACGCTGATGCAACTAAATACTATAGTGGTATTCGGATATTCGGTTTTGTCAAAAAAGCTGTTTCAAAAACAGATACTAAAACCTCAAATAATACACAGGTAAAAAATGACTAAGAAAAAAAGTGCGATTAGTTTAATATCATATGATGCAAATCGATTTTTACCAAAATCAATTGAACGCTATTACAATTATGTTGATGAAATTATACTAGGTATAGATAAAGATCGTATAACATGGAGCGGAAATACATTTTCTATAGATGAGAATGCACTGTGGAACGATTTATCTAAAATTGATGGTGATGGAAAAATCTCAATCATTGAAGAGGACTTTCATCAATCTGAGGTTGCAATTGAAAATGATAATTATGAACGTAATTTTTTAAAATCTCAATGTTCTTATGATTGGATCTTTTCTTTTGATGCTGATGAAGTATTAGTAAATGCAAAAGATTTCTTTTACGATTTTTGTCCAATAGCAGAACCTTACTTTGATACAAGAGATATTTGTATGACTTGGGCTACTCCTTACAAAGTTGTTACAGATGATGAAGGCAATTCACAAATTTTAGTCATAGCTGATGAAAATGATTGTCCATTTTTTGGAGAGAATCAAGGAGTTGTTACATCTAAAGATAGCACTTATACCTATGCAAGATGGACAGACAAATCTGCTGCAGGAAATAACAGACTTATGAGTCCTCTAGTTGCCCTACACTGGAGTTTGTGTAGACCTGATAATGAATTGCATGAAAAGATCAATAATATCGGGCATTCTGATTTAGTTGAAAAAGATCCTTTTTATCAAATTTGGTCTCAAGTTACTTGGGATAACTATCATGAATTAGAAAATTTTAAAACTTCAGGACTAGGTGGTTCTCAATGGCCTAAACTATTTGCTGTACCTCATGATGAGGTTGAAAATTATATTAAACAATTTGCTGGGAGAGCTTACTAATGAAGATTGAAATAGTCGGTAAATTTTACGATAATCACTCACTTACTATCATTAATCGTAACCTAGCAATTGAGTTAAGTAATAGTCATGATGTCTATGTCACTCCTTTAGATTCATATGATCCTGCTTATGGAGTAAGTAAACATATTATAAAAAAGATAAAAACCCTTACGGAAAAAGAACATCCTAAACAAGGTGGATTAGATATTCAAATTAGACACTCTTACCCACCAATATGGCAGTGGCCTTCACATGACAATACTAAGGTAATTTACATTCAACCTTGGGAATACCCAAAGTTACCTTTTGAATGGCAACATAAATGGGAAACTTTTGCTGACCATATTATTGTTCCTTCAAATTATATAAGAAATATTGCAATCAGAGGAGGTCTAGATCCTCAAAAGATTAGCACTATCCCAAATGGTTATAACGATAAAGTATTTAATAAGGAAGCAAAACCTACAAACAAATTTGGAATAGATTCGAGCAAATTTAATTTTGTTTATGTCGGTAATTCTCAATGGAGAAAAGGTTTAGATATTCTTATAAATGCGTGGCATAAAAGTTTTAAATCTTATGATAATGCCAGACTTATTATTAAAGACAATCCACAAATTTATGGTAAGAACAATGTACTAAATGAGATAGTTAAAATGCAGTATAAGACTGGATGTGCTAAAGTAACGTATATTGATAGTGTGCTATCTGATGAAGATATGTCAGAGTTGTTCGCAGCGTCTAAAGTTGTTGTGCACCCTTATAGAGCAGAAGGATTTGGTATGCATATCCAAGAAGCTGTAGCCTGTGGTTGTTTACCTATTTTACCAGATAAAGGTCCTCACCAAGATTTTATACCAGATGATATTGGTTTAAGAGTGCAAACTAAGCCATCTCCTATAGATATCACTTCTGGAGAAGTTTTTGCTCAAAAACCAGGTGACTCTTTTACCATGATGAATTCTCATACATTTATGAACGAGCCAGATGGACATTCTTTACAAAAAATGTTACAATGGATCTATCACTCACATGATAAAGAAGAGTATTTCAAAAGAGCAAACGAAGTTGAATTACCAAATACTTGGGAAACAGTTGCTAAATCTTATATAGAAATTATTGAGAACACACATGGAAAAGAATCAAGCCCCTTCCGAATCAGAAATAGATAAATGGTTTGCTGAACTTGAAGCAGAACTAGAGCAAACTAAAGATGAAAATGAAATTGCAAGACTAGCTCAAAAGGTTTTAGATAATCATCAACCATCTCTTGCAGATAAAGTATTACAAGATTTTCATGGAAATGCTCCAATTATTGATGAGTCTTATTCTGGTCAGTTGCCAGATATTACTCCTAAAGCTAGAATATTTATTACTCAGAATTTAGAAGAAGGACAATATTTTAAATTCTCAGTCTACGGCGGAGGATGTTCAGGTTTTAATTATGCTTTTGATGTGGCTTCAGAAATTACAGACGAAGACATTCAGTTTTCGGAGTCACCACCAGCTTTAGTAGATCGTGAATCTCTACAATTTTTGTACGGAACTACTATAGACTTAGAAGATCAAGGAATGAACAAGCTTCTCAAAGTTGATAATCCTGGAGCCCGTGCTTCATGCGGTTGTGGTACTAGTTTTGCTTTTGATGAAGAATTGTTGGATATATATTAATGAGAGATTTTAACTGGATTGTTAATGATAGTGGGTTGCCTTGGTTAAAACTTAATATAGACTTCAATCATGAATCTATGCTAAAAGAAGCTGTATCATTAAAAGATAAGTTTGTTAAACACCGTGATCAAGATGGGACAGGTGGTTACAGACATAAGGGTTGGCGCAGTTTAGCTATTCATGGTATTTCATCAGAAAAGACTAATCATTATGAACAATATGGATATAAATCCAATGATGAAACTCCATACTGTTGGACTGAGATATCGGGGTTATGTCCTTACACAGTTGCTTTTTTTAAAAACGTCTTTCCTTATAAAAAATATTTTAGAGTAAGATTCATGCTGTTAGAGCCTGGAGGGTTCATCACTCCTCACGTAGACTCTGATACCCATAAATTATCTCCTATTAATATTGCACTTAATCATCCTAAAGGGTGTAAAATGAAGATGAAGGGTCATGAAGGCTTTGTTCCATTTAAACCAGGAACTGCTATGATGCTAGACGTAGGCAATGAACATGCGTATATCAATGATTCTGATGAAGACAGATATCATATTATTGTTCACGGAGTAAAAACTAAAGAATTTGAAGAGTTAGTAGTAAAAAGTTATGAAACGAATTATGGGTAAAAATAAAAATTATGTAGTTGGGATTTATGATGATACTCGTATGTCCAGTAACTTAACTCAAGCAGAAAAAAATAAAGAAATTACTGAGTTTTTTACAAGATTTAAATACTTTGGACCAATTATAGTCAAGAATAATATTAACGATGTATTAGATGAAGCCTTAGAACATGATGTTGATTACTGTATAGTTCAATCTGTTGGTCATATCATTAAAGATGCCTTGTTTTTTACTTTTATTGAGAAATGGGTAGAAAAACAAGATTTTTTTATTACAGGACATATTATGGATAAAAATAAAAAGAACCTTAATAATCCAACAGGCAAAGAAGGTTATTATGGATTACATAAGCAGTGTATGTTGGTTAATTTAAACTACTATAAAAAATTTGATAAACCAGTCTTTGGTAACAAAAATAGTGGAGAAGAGTTTGTGGTCAAGGCTGAGAGACATGCTAAAAATATTCATGATGATTATACACCATTATCTTTAAAACCAACAGAAGAACTAACTATATGTACACCTCTAGTTGATGGTTGGAACTTTATCAATGTTAGTTTGCAAAATGATCTGACGGTATACAATTTTCATCCAAAAATTCGCGAGTCTAAAGAGTATATTTACCCTACGACTAGTGCAGCAGATTTAGAACATCAACTTTCATGGATAACTAATATAGTTAACTACGCTCAACAATGTGTATTTTTTTGGAATACAGAAAATTATGCAGATCTAAAGTATGTCCCTATCGATAAACCTATTAAAAAACTCTATGCAGTTGCTGCTAGTTTTAAACCTAATATGATATTAAATCATTACGGATTTACTGATAATTGTGAGATAGTGTATTACGACTATAGCAAGGCTGCTTTAGCTTTTAAAAAGTTATTACTAAAAGAGTGGAATGGCGAAGATTATCCTTTATTTTTAGACTATGCACAAAAGAAATTTCAAATTAATGAAACAGGTGGGAATGAAACTCAAAAATTAAGTAGAAATCAGCTATGGGAACGAGAGCTAGAGTGGTGGGGATCTGAAAAAGATATTAAAGATCATTGGGATAGATATAAAAATCTAAATCATTCTTTCATTCATTGTGATATATGTGAGGCGCCAGAAAAGCTAACTTCTCAAATCACTCCTGAAGAAGATTCTGTCATATGGTGGAGTAACGCTTTTCACACAGTTGGAGCACAATATACAAGAGGATTAAAAGGTGTTAAAAGCAGTTACGAAAATTGGCTACAACAAATTAATAATAAAAATCCAAATATTTGGATCTTAGGAAAAGACTACTTAGACAGACCTGTAGAAGGTGATAAATTAAAGGATTATTTATATGCTTATGATTGCTAAGACAAAGTTAGTTTTTGATAACTCTTGGCTATCAAAACTCACTTTTAAACCTCATGACGATTATGATTTAGCAGGTAATGTTGATGCAGTAGCAATTAAGAGCGTTGATGGAAATGCTCATAGCTTTTATCGTCGTAAATCTATTGAGTATCCAGAAGATTTTACTTACACTAAATACTATAATTTATGTAAATCTCTTATTGATTTTTTTGAGTTTGAAACTACCCGTATAAGAGTACATAAACAAGAACCTGGTCAAATTATCCCTATTCACACAGACGATAATAATATTAACGCAAAAACAAATGATGATTTTAGATTAAGAGCAGTTACCGCCTTAACTGGTAATGATGATTTTATCTATCAGTTTCAATTAAATAATGAGATAGAACAGTTTAGCTTAAAAACTGGAGAAACAGTTATATTTGATCCTGACTTAGTAGGACACGGTATGGTTAATCAATCGTTAGATAAAACTAGATACTCATTGGTTCAAGTTTTTAAAGCATACCCAGTATCTAACTGGTTGAAAAACTTTATTAATACAGATAAAATAGAAATTATATGAATATAGATTTTGGAACCGCATTTCACAAACCTAATGGTAACGCAGTGAAAGTTACAATAAATGAATTTAGAGAAAAATTGTACCTGCATATTAGAGAATATTCAATGGATGGAGATACAGGTCAGTGGTATCCAACTAAGTCTGGATTCTCAATTCCTGCAGATGAAGTTAGTTCCTTGATCCCTCTTTTAGAAGATGCAAGCGACGCTGTTGCTCAACAATATGTTTGGAGCAAGCAATTAGAATTAGAACTGGAGTAAAAATGAGCGTAAAAGCATGGAATGATGAACAAGAAGCAGAGCTGATAAAGCTTTATACTGAAGACGGTCAAAAAGACGTATTTAAATTAGCTGAACATTTCTCAAAAGGTTATAGAAGTGTTATAAGTAAGTTAGTTCAATTAAAGATTTACGAAAAACCAATAATTGAAGAAGAAGATCGTTCTCAAACTGTTAAGGTTATGCTTCGTGAACTTGAAGAAATTCTTCAAATTGAGGTTGATGGTGTTAATCTTAATAAAAAAGAGAATCTTCAGAAGCTTTTAAAAGCTGTAAAAGAAAAAATAATTTGATGGCTGCAAAAAAGAATAGAAATAATAAGGTATGGATGATTCCTGAAGGAGAAAAAAGAAACTCTGCTTCATATCATTTCATTCATCCAAAAACTCTGAACCAACTAAGAAACGGAGTTAAACTTCGTATGAAAAAGTATCACCCTAAAATACGTCAGCATGTTTGGTTTGTAGAAACAAAAATGCCACCTCACTCTAAATAGGAGAACACATGAGAGAAACATATGAACAGTATATGGTAAGACGATTACAAGAAGAAGAGCAAAAAGACAAAAAAATTGCTAATGAATTAGAGGAAAGAGCTTGGAAAAACCTAGAAAATAGAAACAGAAAGATATATGAATCTCCAGATGGAGGAAAAACTATCTATTCTAGACCTTTTGGAGAACCTCTTACTCGCGTTGTAATTCAATCCCC
>CAACVD010000875.1_pt1 | contig 14134 bp, 14 predicted proteins | sample 2381771 | NCBI WGS metagenome assembly CAACVD01 (sample SAMEA5211965, study PRJEB30684) | marine metagenome | biome: Marine; feature: Epipelagic; material: Water | collected 2015-10-15 | depth 15 m | reverse complement strand
ATGTTGCGCGGCATAGCGTCGGGCCTAAACGTCAGCTATGCCAGCCTGTCGAACGATCTGTCCTCGGTGAATTATTCATCGATCAGGCAGGGCGCTCTTGATGAGCGGGACGGCTATCGTGCGCTTCAAATGTTTATGATTGAGCATTTTATGGAGCCGATCTTCCGGTCTTGGCTGTCAAGCGCAATGGATTTCGGTGACATGCCGCTGCCTGCTGCCAAATATGACAAGTTTAGCGACAACGCCTATTTCCGTGGCCGTGGCTGGAACTGGGTTGACCCACTGAAAGAGATCAACGCCGCTGTCGTTGGTTTGCAAAACGGTGTGCTGTCAATGCAGGACGTGGCCGCAAATTATGGTCGAGACGTCGAAGAGACGTTCAGCCAGATTGCGCGTGATAAAGAGATGGCAGCGCAGTTTGGCCTGAGTATGGCGTTCGAGCCGTTTGGTCAAAAGTTCCCGGCTGATCCGATTGTCGAGGGTGGTGACGATGGCGACCTATAAGGGCGAAGAGATTGACCTGACGCCGACCGCCACGATGGCTGAAGAGGCGCAGCGCGGCCTTGACTGGCGTGAGGAACACGGACGCGGAGGCACCGCTGTCGGCGTTGCGCGTGCGCGTCAGATCGTCAATCGTCAAGAGTTATCGCCCGACACCGTGCGTCGGATGGTCAGCTTTTTTGCGCGGCATGAGGTTGACAAAGAGGCTGAAGGATTTTCGCCCGGTGAAGATGGGTATCCGTCCGCAGGCCGGATCGCGTGGGCCTTGTGGGGAGGCGATGCAGGCAAGGCGTGGGCAGAGGAGAAAGACCGCGTGATGGATCGCCTTGATGATGAAGAGACGCGCGCCCTTGAGGACGATTTTTCCGAGGCTACGCTGAAGGCGTTGCAGAACAAGGTTGATGAACACAATGAAGAGCACGGCGATGTCAAATCGAAGCGGGTGACGCTTAGCATGTTGGCTGCCGTGTACAAAAGGGGCATTGGGGCTTTCAAAACAAATCCGGCCAGCGTGCGCCCTAGCGTTAGCAGTCCTGAACAATGGGCAATGGCGCGAACAAATAGTTTCTTGTATGCTGTGCGAAATGGTAGATTTCGCAGTGGTAAGCATGACACCGACCTTCTGCCGGAGGGTCATCCGATGAAAACCGAAGACGAAAGAGGTGATATCGTGGAAGAGCGGCACATTCAAAACGTCGAAGAGACGGATGATGCTTATATCATCACCTTCGGCAAGTCTATGATGGAAGTGGAAGAGAGCGGTGACAAGGGTGATATGGAAGAGCGCCCTTATCACGACGAGGACGAGGAGCGGTTTGATCGCTCTGAGATGGTCATGCGCGCAATGGATATGGATGACAAGGCCATTGACGTTGATGCGCGCACGGTTCGCGTCGGTGTCTCGTCTGAGGAGCCGGTCAAGCGGGAGTTTGGGATGGAGGTCATCGATCACGACCGATCCAGCATGAACCTCGATTTTCTAAATTCTGGTCGAGCGCCTTTGCTGCTTGATCACGATATGGAGCGCCAAATCGGCGTGGTGCAATCTGTCGAACTTGATGAAGATGCGCGTCGTCTACGCGCTGTCGTTCGCTTTGGAAAAGGTGAGCGCGCTTCTGAAATCTTCGACGATGTGACGGATGGAATCCGTCAAAACATCAGCGTTGGCTATCGTGTAGATCGTCGCGTTGAACGTGAAGATGACGGCGAGAACATTGTTCGCGTCGCCACAACCCCTATGGAAATTTCAATCGTTTCAATTCCTGCGGATCAGTCAAATCTTGTGGGCGTTGGTCGGTCGAGTTCCGAACCTTTGAGTGCAACCATCCAGACAGAGGAGAAAGAAATGTCTGAGATTGATATGGATGCGGTTCGGCAGGAAGCTGCCAAAGCCGCACGCAAGGATGCCAAGGAGATCATGACCTTGGCGCGGAAGCACAATCGTGCCGACCTTGGCGAAGATGCCATCGGTCGTGGTGTTTCTGTTGATCAGTTCCGTGGTGAGCTTCTCGACGTGATCGGGAACGAGCCGCTGGAAGCTCCGGCACACGTTGTTGACATGCCGGTCAAAGAACAGCGCGAATATTCGCTTGCACGCATGATCCGCGCGCAGGCGTCCGGTGACTGGTCTGAGGCTGGTTTCGAGCGTGAAATGGCTGACGAAGTTCAGCGTCGTACAGGTCGCGCAGCGCGTGGCGTGTATGTGCCTGACTTTGCTTGGCGTGCAGGTGCGATGGCTACCGCTGCAACTGGCGCAGTTGGTGATGAGAACGTCGTAGACAACTTCATCCCAACCGTGCATCGCGGTGATATGTTCATCGAGGCTCTGCGTTCTCGTCAGGTAATGGCCAACCTCGGCGTCACCTTTATGGGTGGACTGACCAACCGCATCAAGATGCCTAAGTTCTCCGCTGGTGCCACTGCGGCATTCGTTGAGGAGCTTGGTGACGTTGCGGATCAGTCGCAGACTGACGCTGGCGTAACGCTTCAGCCGCGCACAATGGGTGCCTTTGTTGACATCAGCCGCCTTGCTCTTAAAGAGAGCGTGCCAGCCCTTGATCAGATCGTTCAGGACGACCTGCTTCGCGCAGCCGCCGACCTGATTGAGTCAACTGCGATCAGCGGTTCCGGTTCCGGCGGTCAGCCGACCGGCATCCTGAACAACGGCGATGTCGGAAACGTCGATATTTCGGCAGGCACCGACGTCGCTGCGCTGACTTGGGCAGACATCACCGATCTGGTGAAGACGGTCGAGGATGCAGACGGCATCATCAACGCGCAGACCTTGGGCTGGCTCTCCAACCCGAAGGTCAAGGCGAAGATGGCCAACACCGTCCGCGTTGCTACCACTGACAGCGTAATGCTGCTGAACGATCCGTGGAACAGCCTGTATGGCTACCGCGCTGAGTTTACCAGCAACGTGCCGTCGAACCTCAATCCGGGTGATGGTGGAACCGACGCATCGGCTCTGATCTTCGGCGATTTCTCGCAGCTGATCGTTGGCCTGTTCGGTGGTGCGGATATCATGATCGATGAGACAACCGGCGGTCTTGCTGGCACCACTCGCATCATCATGCACCAAGACATCGACGTGGCGATCCGTCACGGTGCATCGTTTGCGATCACCGATGAGGTATCCACCGCCTAACTATCAAACGGTGGCCGGGTTCGCTCGGCCACCATTTCCCTTGTGAGGTCATTATGAAAATCAAGATCATTGAGAAATGCTACACTGGCACTGTTGGCAATATGTTTGCCGGTGAGGAGCATGACGTGGACGACCGCATCGCTGAAAAGCTGATCGCGCGCGGCTATGCCGAAGAGGCAAAGAAGCCGGGACGTCCTAAGAAAAAGCTAGAGGATCGCAGCTTTGATGCTGTGGAAATTGAAACGCCAGAGGATGCCTGATGGCGGTCGAAAGCGCAGATGATCGGGCGATATTTTTCGACGTTGATGATTTTGGGTCGGCGGCGACCTATACGCCGAGCGGCGGCTCTGCGGCGACGGTCAACGGCATTTTCGACAATGATTTCGTTGAGGTCGATGCTGGCGGGGGTGTCGGTATTGCACTGCAGCAGCCGAGATTTGTTTGCCGGACTGCGGATGTGTCAAGCGCCGCCGAAGGTGACGCGATCGTCATCAGCGCGGTCGCATACACTGTGCGGATTGTACAAGATGACGGCACCGGGGTCACAACGCTTGTATTGGAAAAAGACTGATGGCGCACGTCCGGCAACAGATTAGAAGCGCGATCGTCACCGCGCTAACCGGACTAGCGACAACAGGGTCGAACGTCTTTCGGTCTCGCATCTATCCGCTCGAAAGCGGAAAGCTCCCGGGGCTTTGCATTTTTACACGGTCGGAAGCCGTTGAGTTTGATACATTGACCATCTCGCGATCGATCAATCGCGTTCTAGATGTAAGCGTGGAAGCATATGTGTCGGCGACAGCCAACTATGACAACACGCTAGACACAATCGCTGTCGAAGTGGAAGAAGCTCTGGCAGCGGATGTAACGCTTGGTAGCCTGTCAAAAGATTTGCAGGTTACCGCGTTTGAAGCTGATTTTTCGGGTGACGGTGAACAGCCGGTAGCCGTTGGTCGCTTCACCGTAACGGTGCAATACCGCACCGCCGAAAATGATGTCGAAACTGCCGCCTGATAGGAGATTATTATGGCAACATTCAAAGGCAACGAGGGCACGGTGTTGAGCGGTTCCAACGCGATCGCCGAGGTCCGCAGCTTCACCGTCAACGAAACCGCTGACGTGATCGAAGACACCGTAATGGGCGATAGCGCCAAAAGCTACGTCGCTAGCTTCACCGATGCCACTGCGACCGTCGAATGTTATTTCGACGACACTGACACGACCGGGCAAGGTTCTTTCACTCCCGGGTCGTCCGTGACCGTCAACCTGCAAATGGAAGGTAACACCAGCGGCGATCACAAGCTGACCGGCACCGCGCTGATTACCAGTCGCGACATAAGCGTCGCAGCCGATGGTATGGTCGAAGCCACCTTCGGAATGCAGATCACCGGCGGGCTGACCGAAGGCACCGTAACCTGATGTCGCTAGGCAAGAGGATCGCCGAGAGGCGGCAGAAGCAAGCGCGGGTCATCAGCGTCCCTGAGTGGGGTGAAGATGGTTCGCCCTTGCTTATTCACGTCTACCCGATCACCGCTGGCGATCTGAACAAAATTCAGAAGAAACACAAAAATTTTCTGAACGACATGACGATTGATGGGATGGTCGATTTGATCATTCTCAAAGCGGGTGACGCGGATGACAACCGGCTGTTTACGCTTGCCGACAAGACGCATCTGATGGATGAGCCGCTCCCGGTGATTTCGTCGATCGCTGCCGAAATGTTCGCGGATGTTGAGGGCGTCGAGGTAGCGGAAAAAAACTAAAAAGCGATCCGTTGCGCTATAATGTGATGGCGTTAGCGGATCGTTTACACAAGACGCAAGCCGAGATTGAGGAATTGACGCTTTCCGAGATCAACGAGTGGTTTGCATATTTTAAGGTTCTGGAAGATGGCAAATCAAAATCTTAAAATTCAGATCACAGCCATCGACCGGACCCGAGCGGCGTTCCGAGGGATTGCGGTATCACTCGGCAAGGTCCGCAAGGCGCTGTTTAGCTTTAAGACGGCGATTGTCGGCGCTGTGGGGGCCGCCGGGCTGGGTCTGCTGGTCAAGTCTTCGCTTGATAGCATTGACGCGCTAGGCAAGACTGCCAGCAAGTTAGGCGTCACAACGCAGGAATTGCAAAAACTCCGGTTTGCTGCCGAGCTAGCGGGCGTCTCGACGCGCACTACAGATATGGCAATTCAGCGTTTCACTCGGCGTCTGTCCGAGGCGGCGGTCGATACAGGCGAAGCAAAGAACGCTCTGATTGAATTAGGGCTGAACGCTAAAGAGCTTGCGAAGCTGCCGCTTGAAAAGCAGATGCTAGAGCTTGCCAGCGCCTTTGATCAGGTCGAGGACAGCGGCGATCGGGTCCGTCTTGCGTTTAAGTTGTTCGATAGCGAAGGCGTCGCGTTTGTTAATACGCTAGAGGGCGGCAGGGAAGCCCTACAGGCGACGCTGGCAGAAGTGGATGATCTCGGCATTGCGCTGTCGTCTGTGACTGTGGCGGGCGTTGAGCGGGCGAATGATGCGTTCCTGCGGTTGGCATCGCTGGCCCGGGGTGTACGCGATAGCGTTGTCGGTGCCCTTGCCCCGGCGTTCGAGGAATTGGCCAACGTCATCCGCATCAATGTATTGGATGCAATCCGCGAGGCGGGCGGGGTCGAGCAGTTTGGCCGCGATCTTGCGCTGACGGTTGTGCGCATCTTCCGCGATGCTGCCAAATCGGTGCAAGAGTTCACCGATCTGACGATCCGCAAGCTAAACGACGTTCTGGCATTCGCTCGGAATGTTGGTGAGGCGCTAGGCAACGAGTTCCTAGCATCAATCGAAGACATTCGAGATGTCGATCTCGGGCTTGTCGGCGTTTTCGAGAACATCGAGATCAAGATACAAGAAGCAACATTCGCAGCCGAGCGTCACAAGGCGGCGCTTGATGATGTCGGCGACGCTGGTGGCGAGGCCGCGAAGAAGATCACAGAAGGATTTGATTTCGTCCGCATCAAGCTAGATGACGTGAAAAAGAACGGTCTCAACGCTTTTGAAGATGCGCTGATCGATGTCGGTATGCAGACCCGCACAGTCAAAGATGCGTTTGCAGATATGGCCCGGTCGATCCTGCGCGATATTATGCGGATGCAGATCAGGCAAGCCATCACAATACCACTTGCTAGTGCAATGGGTCTGAGCGCACAACCCCGCGCAATGGGTGGCCCGGTGACAGCCGGTCGGCCCTACCTTGTCGGCGAACGCGGTCCCGAGCTTATGGTCCCGGGTCGCAGCGGTACTATCGTGCCAAACGGTCAGCTTGGCGGTGGCGGCGTCACAATCAATCAAACGGTGCAGATCACCACAGGCGTGCAGCAAACTGTCCGCGCCGAGGTTATGAACATGCTGCCTGACATTGCCAACGCGACCAAGGGCGCAGTCTTGGATGCGCGTCGTCGTGGCGGTTCTTTTGCAGCGGCTTTCGGGTAGGTTGAAATGGCTGTCACATATCCCCTTTCATTCCCCACCACCAAGGGCGTCGCGGCGATCAACCTGCGTGCTGTTAACGCGGTGGCAATCAGTCAAAGCCCTTTCACCTTCAAGCAGCAAGTCATCGCGCATCAGGGACAGCGATGGGAAGCAGACATCACCCTGCCGCCGATGAAGCGTGCTGATGCTGAAGTGTGGGTATCGTTTCTGGTATCTCTGGCTGGCCGTCGCGGGACTTTCACGATGGGCGACCCAAACTGTTCGGCGGCGCGTGGCAGCGCGTCCGTGACGCCGGGGTCGCCTGTCGTCAATGGCGCTGGCCAGACAGGCTCATCGCTGACCGTCACTGGCCTGCCTACAAGCGCCACAGGCTATCTTCTGGTGGGTGACTATATACAGTTGGGCGGCGGCTCGTCGGCAACACTGCACAAGGTGATGCAGCAAGTGGACAGCAACGCCGCAGGGCAGGCGACGATTGAGTTGTGGCCATATGTGCGCACAGCTCCGAGTGATGCTGCGTTGGTTGTTGTTGGCGACACCGTTGGCGTTTTTCGGCTGTCATCTAACGAGACCAACTGGTCTATAGACACTGCGTCGTTTTATGGCATCAGCTTTGCAGCCACTGAGGCGGTGAGCTAATGTCGCGCGAGATTGGCACCGGCATCGCGACGGCACTTGAGGCCGTAGAGCTTCAGCCGTTTTTCGGCGTGCAGCTTTACCTCGACAGCGGCAACCTGTTTTTCTGGACCGGCCTTGGCGATCTGACTGTGGGCGGGATCACCTATGTCGGCACCGGGCAGTTCCTGAAGATCAGCGAAATGGAAGAAACTGCCGAGATCGCTGCAAGAGGGGCGGCGATCACCTTGTCCGGTATTCCGTCGAACCTCATCTCGTTGGCGCTGACTGAGCCGTATCAGGGACGACTGTGCAAAATCTTTTTCGGCGCGATTGATGCAAACCGCGAATATTTAAAGCTGGAAGATGGCAGCTTTGTCCTGCGTGAAGATGGTGGCCGCATCGACATCACAGAGGGCGAGGTGACGCCGACCGTCGAGTTGTTCACCGGCTACATCGATCAGATGAACATCGATGAAGGGCCGGAGACATCCACGATTGCAATCAGCGTGGAGAGCCGCCTGATCGACCTTGAGCGTGTTCGCGTGTTGCGGTTTACGGATCAGAGCCAGAAGTCACGCTTTCCAAATGACAAGGGTTTGGAGTTTGTTGAGGACCTGCAAGACAAGCAATTCAACTGGGGCCGGGGATGAGACCGGACGGTTGGGAAGGTCGCCTCAACGACTTTCTCGAAAGCAAGAGGCACATCCCCTTTCAGTGGGGCGTTAATGACTGCCACAGCCTCGCTGATGGCGCTTTAGCGGCGCAGCTAGGGGGAAGCCCGATTGCGGACTGGCGCGGCTCTTACAGCACAGAATGGGGCTGCTTGCTGAACTATCGTCGGCAACTGAAGCGGATGGGCTGCGAGGATATCGTCGAGGCGATGGATCAGCGCCTATCTCGCGTCGATGTTTGGTTGCCAGCGCGCGGCGCTATCTGTGGACGTTCTGATGGCCTTGGCGCATCGGTAATGTCGATTGCGTTTGGTGTCGTCGTGTCTGACAAGATCGCGTTTGTCGGCTATGATGGGCTTGTGTTTGATACGGTGAAGGCCACCGATATGTTTTGGAGCGCAGCATGAAAAAGCTGTTTTTGATGTCAACGACGGCGCTTTGCTCCGCTGCGCTGATTGCGTTGTTCCCTGATCAAGCCGAGGCTGCGCCTGTCGTCATCGGCGCGGCTGTTAGCGCAGCGGCAGCTACAGCGGTCGCCTATGTGACCGGCACTGTCGTAGCGTCAGCGATTGCCGGTTATTTCATCAAATCATTTTTAATCAATGCAGTGATGACGCTGGCACTTAATTCTCTGGCCCCTAAGCCACGCGGGGTCGGGTCTGTTGAGCCGTCACAATCTGCCATCCTCGTCAGTGGTGTCTCCGCGTTACAAGATCATCAGATCATCTATGGCACCACCAAAGTCGGCGGCACCATCGTTTATAAAGAGGCCACCGACAACAACAAATTCCTGCATGTCGTCGTCGCATTGGCTGGTCACGAGTGCGAAGAAATCCAAACGGTCTATCTCAACGACGAGGCATTGACACTGGATGGCGATGGCAACGTCACCGCGCCCGACAAATACGATGGCCTCGTCAGGATCAACAAGCACCTTGGCACCGCGACGCAAGCGGCTGACGACGACCTCGTGACAGACAGTGATGGCAAGTGGACAGCCGATCATCGCTTGCAGGGCATTGCCTATGTATATGCACGGCTTGAGTTCAACGCTGACGCCTTCCCGAACGGTGAACCAAACATCACCGCCGAGGTGCGAGGCAAAAAGGTCTTTGACCCGCGCACCGGATCGACAGCTTTCTCGTCAAACGCGGCGCTGTGTTTGCGCGACTATATGAACAACAACTATGGCCTCGCGACAGACATCGATGAGATCGACGACACGCTCGTAGCGACTGCCGCCAACATCTGCGATGAGGACGTTTCGCTGGCCGCTGGCGGCACTGAGAAGCGCTACACCACCAACGGAGCAATCAGCACCGGCAGCAAGCCGATGGAGACGCTCGACGCGCTGCTGCGCTGTATGGGTGGCATGATGTGGTATGCGCAGGGCAAATTTAGGATGAAGGCTGCGGCCTATGTCACGCCAACCTTGAGCTTCGACGAGGATGATCTGCGGTCCAACGTGGCGATCCAGACGCGCCACAGCCGCAGAGATAACTACAACATCGTGCGCGGTACGTTCCGGGGCGAGGACAGCAACTGGCAGTTCAGCGATTTCCCAGAGATCAGGTCGCAGACCTTCATCGATGCAGATGGTGGTCAGGAAAGCGCAATGGATTTGCAGATGGGCTTAGTCTCGTCATCTGCTACGGCGCAGCGCATCGCAAAAATCGCCTTGTTTCAGAACAGGGAGCAACTGACCTTGAGCGCATCTTTCGGGCTTCGCGCATTTCAGGTGCAGGTTGGCGATGTCATCAACTTCACCAACACCCGCGCCGGGTTCAGCAACAAGCCGTTTGAGGTCACAAACTGGGTGTTTGCGCCAGACAACGATGGCAACCTTGTGATCAACATGACCCTGCGAGAAACGTCTGCGGCTGTTTATGATTGGAGTGCCGAGGAAAGCGCCTTTGAGCTAAACAACACAATTCTGGCTGATCCTTTCGACGTGCCGCCTGTCGGCCTTGCGGTCACCTCTGAGGCGCGTATCATCAATGAGCATCTGACCAATGTCATCGTCGTCACCACCACTGCAGACGCACCAGAGCGCATCGACAATGTTGAGGTGCAGTTTAAGAAAGCCAGCGACACCGATTTCATCAGCGGTGGCTTGGGTGAGTTAGGCAAGTTTGAGATCATCGACGTTGTGGACGAGCAATATGACATCCGCGCTCGTGCGATCAATACCTTCGGGATCAAGGGCGACTTCGAGACTATCAACAACTTCAACGTCGAGAACCTTGCAGAACCGCCTGCTGATGTGACCGATTTCAGCTTTAACGTCGGATCGACCGGCATCCTGCTGGAATGGGAGCCGGTGCCTGATCTTGATCTGTCGTTCTATCGTATCCGGCACAGCTTTGTTGAAACCGGCGCGACCTTTGCCAACGCGATCACAGCGGTCAACAAGGTGGCACGCCCTGCAAACAGTGTGATCGTTCCAGCACAGTCTGGCACCTATCTAATCAAAGCATATGACAAGTCAGGCAACCAATCGGTCAACGCTGACACGGTGATTATTAGGGCGGCTGATCTTGATATTTTCGGAACAACGCAGCGGCAAACAGAACACACAACCTTTCCCGGCACAAAGACCGGGTGCAGCGTTGCGGACAACCGCCTGCGCATCACTGACCCATCATCTGCGCCGTCAACAGCCACCTATGATTTCAGCAATTACATCGACACCGGGGCCGTCAGGGTTGCGCGTATAGCGATGGAGATCGAAAACCTACGGATCAACGATGAGGCAACCGTGACTTTTGACACGCTGACCGGCAACTTTGACGCTTTGGCTGGCAACTTTGACGACCTGACAGGCGGCTCCTCGTTCTCCGACACGACGGTGGTGCAGTTTGTTAGCACCACAGACGACGATCCCGCCGGGTCGCCGACGTGGTCGGCCTATAAGCGGTTCAAGGCTGGTGACTTCAGTGGACGCGCTTTTCGCTTTCGCGTAGAATTGCAATCAACATCGGACGACGTGACGCCAGCCCTGACGCAACTGGCGGCGACGGTGAGGTACTAATGGCAACACATGATTACAACATCGCGGACCAGACGACGCCGCTTTTCCGTGCTGATCTGAACAATGCTTTGTCAGCCATCGCGACGAATAATTCGTCGGCGACTGCGCCGTCAACGACCTTTGCCGGGATGTGGTGGCTTGATACGACTGACAACTACATCAAAATCCGCGACGTCAATGATGCAAACTGGATCATCGTTGCTGAGTTTGATGTCGCCAACAGCCGCACAAAGCTAGTGTCAAACAGTCTTGAGGCAGCATCGGCGGCTGGCATAGATATATTGGACAACACCGGATCGAAGATCATCGACCTTGTAGTCGCGTCCGAGGCAACAGCCAAGGCTGGCACCAATAACACCGAGCTAATGACACCGCTTCGCGTCAAGCAGGCGGCAGCGACGCCCACAGGCGTAATCCTGCCTTTTGGCGGGACATCTGCGCCGACCGACTTTTTGCTTTGCTACGGTCAATCGGTCTCGACCAGCACATACGCCGATCTGTTCGCCACGATTGGGTACACCTACGGCGGCAGCGGGTCATCGTTCAGCTTGCCAGACCTTCGCGGTCGCGTCATTGCCGGTCAGGACGATATGGGGGGCACGAGCGCCAACCGTCTGACAGGGCAGACCGGTGGCTTGAATGGTGACACGCTAGGCGGCACAGGCGGCGCTGAGACGCACACGCTGACCGTGGCGCAGACGCCGTCTCATTCTCACAACATCACGGCACACAGTCGTGGGTCCGGCAACAGTGGATTGGTTCACGAACCGTCATCATTCGCAAGCCCGATTGCCTTCCCGACAGATAGCTCTGGATCGGGTCAGGCGCACAACAACGTGCAGCCGACGCTGATCCTAAACTACATCATCAAAACGTGAGGATGATCAATGGCTGATAAAAAGGTTTCCGAACTTGACGCAATCACCGGCGCAGATACCGCAGCTGATGATCTGTTTCTGATTGTTGACAGCAGCGGCGCTGTATCAAAGAAGATCACGCGCGCCGAGTTGAACAACGCTATCGAGCAAGATGTGCTGGAAAACATCAGCATCACCAACCTGACCAGTGATCTGTCAACCAACGGCAACGACATCAATTTCGGCGACAACGACAAGGCCCGGTTTGGCGCTGGGTCTGATTTGCAGATTTATCACGATGGGTCAAACAGTTATGTAAGAGATGCAGGGACTGGAAATTTAAGACTGACATCAGACAGTGAAATACACATAGCAAAACATAATAATGAATTTATGGTTCGTGCTTATGCTGATGGTGAGGTTGAGTTATACTATGACAGCGAAGAAAAACTCGCCACCACCTCCACCGGCGTGGATGTCACTGGCACTGTGACGGCTGATGGGCTGACTGTTGACAGCAGCGGTGGGGGGCTGACCTTTAGTGGCGGCGGCAACACTTTCATTTCGGCAACCTCTAGCCCCCTCATCTTTCAAACGTCATCTGGCACAGAGAGGATGCGCATCACCGGCACTGGCAACGTGGGCATCAACAATACATCACCGCAAGCCCCACTGCACATCATTGATGGAAGCGGAAGTGTTTCCGGTGCTGCTTATAGAACGCTTACGCCACTGGTCTTGGAAAACAACGGCAACACAGAATTGCAGTTTTTCTCCAACTCTTCAAACGACGCACAAATACGATTTGGCGATGGTGACAGTAATTTTGCCGGAGCAATAGAATATAAGCACGGCTCTGATGCGATGTTGTTTCACACCGCTGTCACAGAACGTATGCGCATCAACTCATCGGGCAACGTGGGCATCGGCGTTGTGCCAGAAACCTTTAATACTGTTGACGGTGCGGTACAGGTAGGTACTCGCCAGACGCTGACATCATTCAGTAACGATGTTGGGATTGGTTACAATCACTATTACAACAGCGGCTGGAAATACACTAACGCTGATGTTGCACGGCGTTTTTCCTCAACCTCTACCGTGCCATTTATCTGGCAGTATGCTGCGTCTGGCTCTGCGGATGCTGCCATTACTTGGTCAGAAGCGATGCGCATCGACAGCAGCGGGAACGTGGGCATCGGGTGTTCGCCACAACAACCGCTTGAAGTTAGTGCATCGAATCAAACACCAGTGAGAATAACCTCATCAAATACCGCCAGCTTTATAGAGATGGCCGACTCAACTGGCTCAATACGTTTTGGCACACAATCTTCCGGTGATATGACCTTCTTCACTGGTGGAACTTCGGCGTATGGCAGTGAAACTAAAGTCATGACGCTTGATAGCAGCGGCCATCTTGGTCTGGGCAACGCGGCTCCTGCGGGTATTTTTGAAATTCTTGACGCCAGTGTTCAGGGTGGTACGGGCCAAGCGGGTTTTAGAGTAAACAACACTAGTGCGCAGCTACAATCGTCCACCGATAGCACCGTCCAACTGTATATGAACGACAGTTCAAGTTCTGCCGGAACGCATAATTATCTAGTGTTTCGTCATCAAGGCACCACTATTGGCGACATTGACACAACCAATAACTCCACAATCAGATATAATACTTTTACTGGCGCACACTGGGGGCAATTCTCTGACTATTCGCAGCCAGATATAAAGCTGGGAACTGTGATGTCCACCATTGATGAGATGTGTAACTGGACAGAGTTTGAATATACCAATGCCGAAGGTGAAACTGAAAAGACAGATATTGCTGGCACTTACGAAATTGGTTCAACCCATACAATTTACATTGACGAAGATGGCGCACAAGCCACAGGCACGGCAATCAGTCACGACACATCTGGCCGGATTGCAAAAGTAAAAGTTAGCGACACGGCTGCTGACAGGACGGTTTATGGTGTGTTCGCTGGTCATTACAAAGACGGTGACAGCAGCGTTGAGTCGCTTGGGCTTGGTGTCATCCGTATCAGTTCAGGCGTTACTGTTGCTAATGGTGATTTGCTTGAAAGTGCTGGTGACGGCACTGCGAGACCACAAACTGGCGACACGGCTGATGTAATCAAATCCAGTACAATCGCAAAAGTAACAAGCACAACAGTTTCAAATACCTATGACGATGGCACCTATCTTGTGCCGTGCGTTTTGATGGCTGGTTAAGGAGCAAATAATGGCCAACACTTACACTTGGGATTTTCCAACACTGGATGTCCACAACACTGCACAGAATGGTCACGACGACGTGATTCAGACTATTCACTGGCGTGTAACAGCAGTCAGTG
>CAACVD010000920.1_pt1 | contig 14157 bp, 20 predicted proteins | sample 2381771 | NCBI WGS metagenome assembly CAACVD01 (sample SAMEA5211965, study PRJEB30684) | marine metagenome | biome: Marine; feature: Epipelagic; material: Water | collected 2015-10-15 | depth 15 m | reverse complement strand
TAAACGAAGACGGACAAGAGATACTTAAATGCGCTCTAGAGATTCCAGATGAATACCCCAAGCATTACTACGGAACAGTGGTTCGTCTTGCGCCGAACCCTTCTTATGTATACGCCTACATAGAAGAGCTAGATCAGTCAGTTCCGTGCGTTGTCCCCAGAAAGTTCCAAGAAACCCTTCTGGGAAAACAAATCAGCATAGAAGAAATAAAAGATATATTCGGGTCTAGCTTTAGACAAATAAAACAAAAGTTATTTTAGCATGCAGGAGGAGGAAGAAGAAGTAACATTGAACCAAGATTGGCTTGATTCGAACACTGACAGGCTTCTTTCCTGGGAGATATTAAGGCGAACTTTAACATTGGACTGCAGGGAGATTCCGTCACAAAAATTGTGTGATATGATTGGAGTACCCAAAAACTACGTTTTCAACGTCATCAAGAGAGCACAGAAAGTATGCATCAAGAAGCCTCGGAATCATTAACATATTTTAGCAAAGAACCAGACGTAAGCACATTAAAAAATGCTTACGACCAAACAGTCCTAGAACTTGAGTCATATTTTGACCAGTGCAGAAACGCTTATGATGAGCGCAGAAACTTCTGGCCTGGTAAAACTAGAGACTTGAGAAAGCACGGAACTGACGCCTTTCCTTGGGAGGGCGCAAGTGACATGGAATCTCATGTCATAGAAGAAAGAATTAGCAGACTTGTAGCACTTCTGATCTCCAGTCTTAAAAGGGCGAACGTCAGAGCATTTCCGACCGAAGGTACGGATGCTGAACGAGCCAAAATAGTATCCAGTTTCATGAAGTGGATGGTCAGCAGCGGCTACATACCTAGGTTCATGCGAGAAATGGAGCTAGGGGCTAACTACCTACTGGAGAGAGGTCTGCTAATAACATATGTAGGCTGGCTGGTAGAAGACCGAAGAATCGTTCAAAGGCTAGACCTTGAACAGATTGTTCAGACTGTTCCAGAGATTGGAGTCCTAATGGATGAAGGCAAGGACGAAGAAGTTATGATAAAACTTCAAGCTGCCTACGACGGAGTTACCGACAAGAGAGCCAAGAAGGCTGTTGCAGATTTACGAAAGCTAGGGACGGCAGAACTTCCTACAATCAAGCGAAGCGTAGATGCTCCCGAAGTAAGAACTCTATCACCAGATGGAGATTTTTTCTTTCCTTCGCATGTAACTGACCCTCAGCGTAGCCCCTACTGCTTCTGGAGAACTTATTACACTCCGCAAGAACTAGAAAATAAAGTTCTTACTGACGACTGGGATGAAGATTTTGTTGAAAAAATCATACACAGCTATGGTGGCGTAAACCAAGACAGTGTAGATGTTGAGCAAGAATACAGGAGAGGAACAAACTTCAAGGAAAGCAGTTACGAGCACGAAGAACTAATCGAGATAGTGCATTGCTACCAGAGGTTGATCGACCCAGAAGACGGGTCAGAAGGAATTTACAGAACTATATTCCACAGAGAATACAGCTCGCTTACAGAAAAGGACTACGCTAAGTTCGAATTGATGAATGGATACGATGACTACCCTGTTATTGTAACCAGGCTTTCTGAAGATACCAAGAGAATGTATGACACTACTACAGTGCCAGACTTGCTTCGCGGTATACAGCAACAAGTGAAGATCGAGAGGGACAGTCGCATAGATCGAAATGGTCTAGCTACACTTCCGCCGATTATGCATCCAGTAAACCAACCTCCAGTTGATTGGGGGCCTGGAAGGTTTATTCCTCGCAGAAGGAAGGATGATTACGAGTTCGCAGACGTCCCAGATGCAAAGTCCCTTGAAGGCAGCATTGAAATGGAGCGCACCCAGTTGGCTCAAGCCGATAGACTAATGGGCTTGGACGAAGATAGTGAAATATCCAAAGTTCGCAAGCAGTTCCTGGTGGACAAGTTCCTTATGCATGGTGCTGATGTTTTGAAGATGTGCTTCACGTGCTTCCAACGGTTCGGGCCAGACTTTGTTTTCTTCAGAGTTACGGGAGTCCCTGACCCTCAAGAGTTTAGCAAAGGAGATCCAGGTGAAAACTTCGACATTACTATCTCTTTCGATAGCATAAACACTGATCCAGAGACACAGGAATCAAAGCTGAAGCAGCTAGTTGACCTGGTGAAACTGGATCGTAACGGCAGAATAAATATAGATAATCTTTTGATTGCATACGCAAGTAGCGTAGATCCTATCCTGGCAGACGTAATCCTGCAGAAGACTGAAACGGCAGCCGAAAATGTTCAGAAGGACATTCTTGATGACTTGAGTAAAATACATGCAGGTATAGAAATGCCAGCAAGACCTAACGGTTCTGCCGCTGCAATGCCCATCGTCCAGAACTATGTCCAGCAGCCAGACATCGCCGCAAAGATGCAGCAGGATCAAGCCTTTGCTCAGCGCATGCAGAAATACATGCAGCAATACACATTCCAACAGCAACAACAAACAAACGCTACTCAATACGGAATATATGGTACAGAAGCAGCCTCTGTAGGAGGCATGCAAACTCAAAACCTAGATTAGTATGGATCTACAGCAAAGCATATCAGTGCTTCAAAATCATGAAACCTTCGCTCGGCTGGTTTCTGAAATAGTAAAAATGCGAGAAGAGTGCATTACTGAAATGCATTCAGCAGACATAGAAAAACTCAGCCAGATCTCTGGAAGAATTTTAGCATATGACGAAATCATAGGTCTATGCGGTTCAGATATACTCAATAAAAGATTTCCCGAAGCATAAGAAAATCTTGTGCTATAATCACAACATCGCCATCGCTGGCGCAAAAAGCGTATATTATGAGTGAAGTCAATGAAACAGCTACCGCTGCAGCTGAACCAGAGCAAGCGACCAACATGTCCACATCAGATTTCGTAAACCAAAGAGTTAAGCAATTGACTCCAGAAGTTGAGGAATCCCCAGAACAAGCTGAAGTCGAAGAAACCGAGGAAAGCTACGATCAGTCAAATGAAGTAAGCTCCGAACAGGAAGCTGAAGAAGTAGAAACCGAGGAAGAAGAATCAGAGGAAGTCGAGGAAAGTGGAGAAGACGTTCTTTCACAGATTGAATTAGATGATATGACCGATGAAGAGCTCCGCGAGCTTTCCGATAAACTGGGAAGTCGAGCAGTAGCTAGATTCGGTGAACTGACCGCTAAGCGCAAAGCTGCAGAAGCTGAAGTTGAAAAACTTCGTGCAGAAATGGGCAATAAGTTGCAGTCCGAAGTCAAAGATTCAGAAAACCCATACAACCATATTGATTCAATTGAAAAGCTGCAATCAGTGCAGCAAGAAGTTGAAAATGTAATTGAATGGGCAGAAGATCTTATCTTTAACAGCGACGGATACGGCCCAGATGACATTGTTACAGAAGTCGAAGGCAAGGAATTGACTAAGGCTGACGTAAGAAAGCATCTGCAGAATGCCAGAAAAGCAGACAAGAAGTATCTTCCATCCCAGCTTAGATCCATCGAGAAAAAAGAATCCGCACTGCACTCAAAGAAGCAGTTGGAGGAACAAGCCTTGAAGGAACTGGACTGGTTAAATGACGAAAATGACGTCAGCCGCAAATACCAAGAGATGATAAGCGACCCCAGGCTTCAAGACCTGGATAAGTTTGATTCTGAAGTTGCTGCTCAGCTGCCTTATTTATTAGCTCATGCAGCTAATAGTCTATACGGAAGAAAAACCATTGAAAGCGAACCAAGGTCTAAGTCTTCAAGACTTAAACCGCCTTCTAGTAACCCCGCTTCAGCAAAGTCAGATAAAAAAATATCTAAAGGACTAAAAAACCTTCAGAGTGCATCTAGTCAATTCAGAAACAGCGGAACAAAAAGTGACTTCATCAAAATGCGAACCCTTCAATTAAACCGATAACATTATTTAAATTACAATGGCATTATCAGATACATTCAGCCCCGTTCCAACTGGAGCAGGAACTACACTGGGCTCTTCTATCTCCAACAGAGAAGATCTACTAGATGTTCTCACAATACTCGCGCCAGAAGAAACACCAGTTCTTTCTTCGGCATCTAAAAGCAAAGCAAAGTCTACTTTCGTCGAGTGGACTGTTGATGGTCTTGCATCAGTAAGCACTTCTGGCATCAGTGAAGGTTCAGACGCCGACTTCGGCGCTGGAGCTGACAAGTTTGCTAGTCGTGCTCGCCTCGGTAACTACATTCAGAAGTTCCGTCGCGATTACCAAGTATCAGACTTACAGGAAGCTGTTGATTCAGTTGGCCCTGCTAAGTTTGCACAAGCTGAAGCAAAGGCAATCCGCGAACTAAAGCGTGACGTTGAAGCTACAATCATTTCAGACAATGAAATGCAAGCACAAGGTTCTACCAATGCAACTGACCCTTACAAGCTTCGCGGCCTCGGCAAGTTCATCCAGAACGACGCTCAATCGGTAAACGAAATTCCTTCGACTTATCGTACACCAGAAAGCAGCATCCATGAAGATGGAGACGGTGCGTTCTCGGAGGACGTTCTTAACGACCTAATCACAAGCATCTATCGCACAACTGGAGAAAGCCAAACACTTACTCTTGTTGCTGATACTGCTCTTCGTCGTAAGATCACTGACTTCGCTCGCTATCAGCCAGACCTATCTAACAACCAAGCGGTGCGTCAAGTGCAATACGATGGTGGCAATGCTGAAATCAAGCTCTCTGTTGAGCTTTACCAAAGCGATCACGGCGTTGTTTCTATTGTGAACATGAACCCAGATACAGCTCCCGACACAACTAAGAAGGACACTGGATACTTAATCAATCCAGAATACTTCGGTGTAGCAGAGCTTATCCCAATGGGAAGCACTCGTCTGCCTAACCTTGGTGGTGGCGAACGTGGATACGTTGACTGCGCGTTGACATCTATGGTCTATCACCCACAGGCTCACGGCAAGATCACATCTCTTGCAGATACACCTGCATCCTAATTGAATTAACTGGGGTCGGGGGCAAGTGCCCCCACCCCTTTTTTTCATGAATATAATTACTACTGTCCCAAAGTATTCAGACGGAGAGGTTGATCGCGCCTTCATGCGCGAAATCCAGAATGGATTCAAGCTTGAAGTAGCACGAGAAAAGCAAAGAACTGATATTGCTGCAAAAGAAGCTGCTCCGCACAAAGGTAAGACGCACCCAGTTCTTGGGAAATGCGTAGCAACCATCCCTGCTAGGGACTTTTTTAGGCTAACAAAAAAATACGGTCACGAAACCGTTCATTCAAAGGAGTTCTTGAAATACTATAATAAGAAGTTTCCAGAGATGTCTCCTAATAAAATTTAACATGTCACTTGAAACAAAAACATACGCGGAGCTGCTTTCACAAATAAAAGCTAAGTTTGGAGTAAGTGGATTAAGCAGCTCTGAAGAAGATATGATTCCGCCCTTGGTGAACGCCAGGGCTTTTGAAGCATACCAAAGCAGCCAAAACTGGCCCAGGTATCTTGTGACTGGTCAGCCAAGAACAGTAAATAGCAGACAGGTCATTACGAGGACTGAAGACAGTCTTAACGTCGAGGGGGCTGGAACTGAAGATGTCAATGGACTCTACTCTAATGTAGGAACCTTTAACGACGCTCCAGTATACAGTTTAAGTCAATATTCTCCCAGTTTCTATATGAGAAATGACGCTGTATCATTTTTTGTTCGACCTGGCGGCGGAAGATACTTAGCTGATGGAGAGGAGATATACAGCATAAGAAAAAATTCATCCGACGAATGGGAACTGATTGAAGGCACAAGTTACGATGATGATTCAGCTACGGTTCTTTATAAAAATATTACTGGAGCTACTCCAGATTTAGGATCCTTTGCTACTGTCAGCGGAGCCTTTGATGCGCCTACAGTCACTGATCTTTCAAACATATCTGAATATTTAAGAATTCATCAGAAGCGTTCATTTTTAAATCTTTCAAGCAGAGAGTTTGAATTTTATGTAACTGGCGAAGGAGCGCATATCCTCAACCTGTATCCTTCGGACGGCATTCTTGCTTATGTAACATACAAGAAGGATTTTTATGAGTTCTCAACTACTTCTACAGACATCCCCAGGGAATGGTTCTATTTTCTGGCTAGTTCAGTTTATTCTGATCTTCTCCGCATGCAAGGCAGAAATGAACAGGCTCAAACTGAAGATGCCCTTGCTCAAAACTACCTAAGCAATGAAATGGAGAGGGTAAACAACATTAACAATACTCACATAATCCGCAAGTTTAGCACCTACACAGCTAGACAAGCTCGATAAAAAACATCTGTTATAATCCAAATCATGTCAAAATCACGAAATAATGCATTACAATTCTCTAGCGTAGGATCTAAAGTCCTGGAAGATGGAGAGTCCACAACTGGAAAATTTGGAGCTGTTCAGTGCGTAACAGCAACCAGTTTTTCCGCTTTAACTTCCGACAACATAGACGATCCAAATGACGCATTAAATGGCCCCACTTTTCCAGCTGGCACTGTTCTTTACGGTGCATTCACAGAAGTAGAAGTAGATGCTGGCTTTGCTATTTGCCACAAATACTAAACTGCTATGGATCTTAGTCTAACCAACGGGTTAAAACCTAGAGTATAACTTAATAAACAATCATGCCTAACTTAGTAGTATCCTCAGATGTAGATGCAATGCTGCAGTCGGTCTCTAATGCCCAAATAAGATCAAATATTGATGCAGCTAGCGCATCGCAAGTTTCTACAAACTCTAACAATATAGCCAGTGTAGGTGTTCAAGTAGACGGTAAAGCTGACCTATCTGGAGCAACATTTACTGGTGATGTTAATTTCGTCAATGCCGCTAATCTACATGTTAGATCAGATACATATACAAACTCAAGTGCTGGATCACCTACAACTGGTGTACTTAAAATATCCAATGACTGGTTGCAGGACGGACAACACATTAAAGTCGCTGGCGTGAACGCATTGAGTTTTGAAGCCAATGAAAGACATTTATATGATAGATCTGGAAATGAAATATTTAACTTTACTGACGTATCTAACGTAGAACTAGATGGTAGTAGGGTAACTATAGGTTCTAACTCTACCAGTATACTTAACGTAAACAGCCAAGCGACCTTTAATACTAATGTAACCTTTGATGCAGGTGCTTCTTTTGAGGCTGGCAATAGTGTTGAGTTCCAATGTCCTGTAGCCTTCCAGGAGGACATACAGGCAAAGAATATTAAGTGCTTCGGCACAACCACTGGAACTGCACAGCCAATAAACTTTAGTTCAAACGAGCATCGATTTAAGGATTTCGATGGAAATCCAGATAGCTTGATGGTTATCGAAAAGCTCGATGGATTTACTGGTGCAAGAGTTGGTATTAACAGAGACACGGATGACAGTCCTGGCAACCAGCTTCAGGCGGCACTACATGTGGTAGCAGGAAGAAACGTCAACGACGCAGACGATTTTGACTTAGGATTAAGAGTTGGTAAGGGCGGTGCTCACTTTGAAAAATTCATCAGAATTGGTCACTATTCTGACGACGACAGAGATGACATTGAGCATCTATCTCTTGGGCAAGTAATTTACAACATCGAGCATGACGAATTTCAAGCGTATATGACCAATGGCACGGCTGGTAATCCTGGAAGCGGACGCCAATGGAAAGCGTTCCAAATGACTAGCATATCTACTTGATGATGGATACAATGCTTAAAGGAACAGTAGGATCAACTGGATTTTTTGCCTGTATGGGACTACAAAGTGTTAACAGTGCAGTTAGTTTAGTTGTTGGTATAATGACCTTTGTTTTTTTAGGTCTTTCTATTTATAAATTACTCAAGGATCTCAAATGACCACTGAACTCATAGCTATGCTGGGAGGCGGAGCTTCTGGGTTTATATTTAAGCTCATTGGCCAGCTTGTAGCCAATCAGCAAAGCACTGTAGACGCTATGATCAAGAAGCAGGCAGCTGCCGACGAAAGCCATCAGAAAGCCGCCACAAGGGGCGGAGAGTGGGTCAGGAGGGTCATCGTATGCACCGTGCTGTTTGCGGTCGTTGTAGCCCCATTTTTGTTGGCTCACAGCCCAGAGGGAGTTACTGTAGGGCAAGAGACATCGCACTTCTTTGGTTTATTCAAGGGAATGAAATACCAGACCCTTAACGGCTATTTAATACTCCCCGAAGTCCGTCAAACAGTTTTAGCTATTGTTGGATTCTACTTCGGATCATCAACCATTAAATGAATGAAATATTGCAAATCATCGCATCCTTGTGGCCAGTGTCAATCGGTATCATTACGCTCATTGTTGTGCTGGCTCGTATGCACTACAACATCGAAGCTCTTACGGAAAAAGTCAAAGTTCTGTTTGATTTCCACAATAAAAGAAAAGATTAAATAATGCCCAAGAGAGCAAAAAGCGGAGGAAAAATATGCTCGGCTGGCAAGGCTTGGGCTAGGCGCACATTTGACACTTATCCTAGTGCCTATGCCAACATGGCTGCATCAAAATATTGCAAGGATCCTAGCTATGCTAGGGGTTCGAAGAAAAGCAAATCCAGCAGGAAGAAGGTGGGTTAATGGGTCAACTTAAACAATGGAGAGATCAAAACTGGGTAAGAATTGGAACCGACGGAAAAATTAAAGGCGCTTGCGGAACGTCGAAAGACAAGAAAAACCCAGACCGTTGCCTCCCTCGCAGAAAGGCTCTTAGCTTATCGCGTTCGGAAAGAGCTACTACTGCTAGAAAAAAGAAAGCGCAAGGAGCAAGAGGACGGACAGTCGTAGCGAATACTAAGAGAGCAAAGGTAAAGAGCTAATGAGAAAAGTTCATAAAAGTAAAAGTGGCGGTCTTACAGCCGCTGGAAGGGCTTACTTCAAACGCAAGACTGGAGCAAACCTAAAAGCTCCAGTAACCGAGAAAAACCCAAAGGGTAAAAGAGCAGCTCGCAGACGATCATTCTGTGCTAGAATGTCTGGAGTAAAAGGCCCAATGAAAGACTCTAAGGGTAGACCAACTCGTAAGGCTCTAGCTTTGCGTCGTTGGAAGTGTTAACAATAAAAAATCAATAATATGGCATACGGAAAAATAATAAAAAAGGTAATGGAGGGCATAGCCAAGAAGTCCACAGGAAAGAAATATCCTGGCGGAGTTCAGTCTCCCCCTGTCCCCAAAACAAGAAATCCCATAAAGGTTAAACCATCGGTTCGAATGGAGGCTCAAAAACCAGCAGTTAGATCCCCCAAAGGCACAAAGCCAGAGAGCCCACTGACCAGAATGAACGATGCTGCTCTCAGGGAGTTCGGCAGAAACACAATTAAGTAATGGGTGCAGGAAGATTAATTGCAAAGGGTCTAGACAAGCTAAGAAAGTCCAGATCAAAAAAAGACGTCCAGGGGACTCTCTCTGGGACGGATAGAGCTGCGTCTGACTTCAAGCGCAAGGAGTTCCTAGAAACTACTCCAAGATCCTCTAACGGAAGGCCAATTCCTCAGTTGGAGCCTGTAGGCAAGCTCAAGGGTAACTTAATGAAAGACCTAAAGAAATACTCCGACAAGAAGCCCATTCAGAGTCCTAGCCCAATAACCCAGAAGGTTCAGCTTCCCGATCAAAAATTATTTGATCGTAAGCCTGTTCAATGATTAACCCAGCAATAGTCAAAGCTGCCCAGCAGGGAACTCCTATGGCAGCCAAACCATCCAAGAATCGCTCTGCGCCTCCAACAAAAGACAAAGAGCTTAGGGATGGCGACTTCGCTATACCTCCACAACTATCCAAATATAAAAACCGAACTACAGAAAGCATACTAGAAGATTTCTCTGCTATAATGTAGCCATTACATCCAACCCAAATTATAAAAATGAGTCGCGCAAAACTAATCAAAAAGGTAATTGAGAAAGCATCAAAGCTTGCTGAAAAAACTGGCTTCAAGGGCAAAAAGTTCAGAGCCCCAAGAACTGTAACTGGCCCAGGTGGTCGCAAAAGAAAACTTTCTGGAAGAACAGAAAAGGCAGTAGCGTCTCAAGACGCCAAGAAGCTAACAGCAGCATCAGCGCGACGGGCAAAAATCCAGCGTCGTGTAACTGGAGGAGTAGCTGCAGCTGGAGCAGGAGCAACAGGAGTTGCGATGGCTAGACGCAAAAAGAAACCTGCGTCCAATGTCCCAGCAGAAACTGCTAAGTCAGCTTCAAAGAAGCCAGCAGCAAAGCCTCCTGTAAATCCTTACACTTACAGCCCTGGTCAAAGCAACAATGCTAGAGCAGCTCTCGCTGCCGCCAGAGAAGGAGCAAGTAAAACAACAGCAGTAAAGAAGGTTGCCAAGAAAGCTGCAAAAAAAGCTGCCAAGATGGCAAGCGTTCCTACTGTAAGAAACTCCAGGACTCCTACCACTGGCCCCAAGACTAAAGTTCCTGTTGGCTCTTCCGTAATTCGAAACAAGGATGGAAGCATTAAAAAGGTAAATAAGCCTTCTGGGAAGACTCCTGGAAGTAAATTTGACCGAATGACAACGGCTCAAAAAAACCGATTGGGTGGAAAAGAGCGTCTAGCTTACAAGAAATATTTAAAATCTAAGAAGAAGTAATCACATAATCGCCAATGGCTATTTCGCACAGAAGTCACAGGCTTAGATTAGTCGGCAGCCCTGGAGTCCAACAACTCCATGGAGGCCGATACAGACTTACATTTAAATTAGTTACCACCAACCCCAGGGAGGATTGGTATAATTCTAATAAGTCCAATATCTTTGCTGATTATGGATCTCTTCAGAGCGCTCCGTTTGATACGAATGGAGTGCAGCCAAGAACTGGAGAGGCGTATGATGATATGCGCCTGGTTAAGGCTTCTGCTGGGGCAGAAGGAGATGGCTATTCTGTTGTATTTGTTTACGAAACACTTACCAGCACCTTCGTAAATGAATCCGAAGATAAGGTAGACTTTGAGCTTAATGGACTCAAAAGAATTGTAAGGACAAGGATTGCTAAAAGTGACGCTGCCCTTAGCGGCACTATAGGAACTACAACGGCGTCCGTGACTGAAACCGACGTTATACTTGCCCAAAGGGAAGACGATCAACTCGCTCCCGACGAAGGTGGCTTTAGGCGCGTAGTAGAGACTTACATGCAGAAGGGTGTTCTTCTTGTTGAAGTAAACAACAAATACGGAACCAAGGCAGTTGCTTCAACTGATAATGAATTCCAAATAGCTACAATAAAAGCTATTGGGCTAACATCATCCGAATCTTTAACTGATGCTGGACTTTCTTCGGAATTTTCATTGTTCGATCAGGGAGAAGAGAACGCAGAAGGTCTATCTGTATTTACATATAGGTTTACCAAAGGATCTGGAGAGATCTCTAGAACAACTTCTGAGGAAGGGCTTTTAACCAATGTAACAATAACAAGCGTAAATGAGGCTCCCGACGATACTAATATTGGCATAGTAACTAAGACTGACGTTCAAGCTCGTGAAGATGCATTGATTTACACTTATACTTTCTCTTCTGGTTCTGGAACTCTAGAGACAAGAACGAGCACTAAATACAACAACAAGCTAACCATAACGACAGTAAGGTCTTTGAATACAGTTCCAAGTGCTCCTTCTGGAGCTTACCAGGTTAGCGCTAGTAGCGAAGTTAGTGGAGTGTTTACTATTCACACGCTCACATACGCAAGTGGTTCTGGGCTGATAAAAGAACTAACAGCCACGAAATACAACAATGTAATCACCGTAAAGACGAGGGTTGAACTAAACGGAACTCCAAGCTCAGGAACGGAAACTGTTATTAGCACCTCTGTAGAACAGGGAGACTACGGTGAAGTTCATACCGTAATATCTTATAGTGGAGCAGGTCAAATACAAAACGACGTACAAAATAGATACGACGATGACTTAACAATTACAACTCTGGCTAATATTAACGATGAGCCAACCGTTCCTACGACGGCTTATCTCATGAAGAGCAGTGTAAGGGACACTGAATACGGCCCGATAACCAGCAAGACCTTTGCAGAAGGTGAAGGAAAAATCGAAGAATCAGAGACAAAACGAATTATAGCACCCACTGGAAGCGGTGACGGAGAAGTAATAGAAAAAAGAGAGCGCCATTTAAATATAACAGCCGATCCTTCTACCCCTAGTGGTTATACCCTGGTGGGAAGAACAGTTGTAGATGGGGACTTCGGAAATATCATAGAGTTTATTTGGGTAAAGGGGGACGGCCAAATAAGGAAGAGTGAAGAAACTCGGAACGATGGAAGCGTTGTTACGGTTATAGTAAGGGCTGACTCAACTGAACCTAGTTCTAGCGATGTAAATGGATCCATAGGAACGGACACTTTTTTAGTATCAAAAGATATAAATTCTCTTCAAGGATACGCGCTTACAACATATAAGTATTATGGGCAACCAGAGAACTATAGTGTCCCCTTCAGCACACTGTTGAACAGGCCAGATCAAATTGTTGCAGATAGCTCTGGAGTTTATATTGGAAATCCAGGAAGCGCCGACCCTTTTACTGGAACTACCCAGGTTTCATTTCACAGTGAAGTGCCACAGGTGGAGTCACTGTCTGATCTTGAGCCCTCGATTACGGTAGTAGAAAGAGCTACATTTGCGGATGGAACCGTATTGGCCGATCATACTACCTTCAGAAATGCTTACTCCAATGATACATCGCTCTATACCAGTACTCCAACGAATACCACCTCTACCTACAGAGAGAAGCCAGCTACATTCGTTGACGTTGACGCTTTCGGAAGTACAAGTGGAAACCCTTTTAGTGGAACTCTTACTGTAGTTTTTGAGGTTGTTCCGTATTTGACAGTTGGAGGAACGACGATATACAAGAAGACTAAATCAACTGTATCGGTAGGCTCATAGCAAATGGCAGAAGACATTCCAGTATTGGACTATTTCCCTGGTAAAATTAAAGGGTCTGGGAAATATGATAAGATAAAATTAAGTTCTAGCGTGGTTGAATCTCCCAATTACCATGCTTTTGAAATAGTTCTAGTGGCACAAGGTAAGGTTGCAGTATATTACGGAGCCGTAAATAGTGTAGTCCCAGATGAAGTTGATCCACTGCTTTCAAACTGCACAGAATTCTCTGTGAACGATGGCGATCAGCTGTTTATAAATGTTGACTTGGACATGGATCATTTTCAAAGGGTCGATGAAGTTGCAATTTCAAAAACCGACTATGAAGACAATCAGGACGATAAGTTTTCTATATTACTAGGAGAAATCTCTGTGCAAGATGGAAAAGTTGAGATTGCTCAAATTGTAAATAAAAACGTAAGCACGATCTCCTGCGGGATTGTTCATTATTATTCAGTTAATTAGTTATGCCGCACGATGAATCTACGGCTTTTTATGATTTTGATGTTTTTTTTGAAACTCATTTAGATTGCTGCGCGGGAGTTATAAATGCAAAGAGAGAAACAGCCACCACTTTTACTCATCTAATTCAGCCTATAGAAGATGACGATGGACAGCACAATATAGATGTAGCGGCAGAACATGCAGCAGGTCGCAACCCAACGCATCCGTCCTGCCCACAAATAGTTGTTACTGGAATTAGAAAAATTGGAAAAATTAAAAGATGCGGATATTTGAGCCATTCTGCTTCGGACGACCCAGACGGGGAGAATAGAAAAAGAATATATAAGAAACAGACAAACTACAGCGCAACTGGAACTGAAGAATCTGGTCAGTATATTGATGGGCCATCTATATTGATAAGAGAGTCCAGTTTAGACGAAGATGGAGTAAATTGCGTGCAGGAATGCACTCAGGATCCAGGAGGTGGAGATGAATGCGCTTACCCTTCAGTTAATTGCGAAGGTTGGTCTAATGGCGATGACCCTTCCGATAATAAATATTATACGACTCGGATACAGACAAGCACTGAAATAACTACAAACTCCTACAATTTTACGGTCGAGCAGATAGACCCTCTCATAATACACCGAGTAAAAAGTCACGGCGAAAACGGTTGCCAGACATCTTTTGACTACGAGGAGTCAGGATCATTTTCGTGGGAATATGATCTTGATACGGACTGCAATAGCCTTGGGACGCAACCAGATGGCTTTAATATTGGGTCAAGCCAAAACGAAGCAGTAGGCCCTCTTTACGTCATTAAACGTAGATGGTTGCATTGCCCTTTCTTGCCTTGCCTTTG
>CAACVD010000191.1_pt1 | contig 14174 bp, 22 predicted proteins | sample 2381771 | NCBI WGS metagenome assembly CAACVD01 (sample SAMEA5211965, study PRJEB30684) | marine metagenome | biome: Marine; feature: Epipelagic; material: Water | collected 2015-10-15 | depth 15 m | reverse complement strand
AGCCTCGTTGAGGATCTCCAGCATCTCGTCGGTAGTAGTCGATGCGCCGTCGAACCACTTATTCGGGACGATCTTGTCTACTTGGTCAGAGTTGACCAGGCCCTTCATGCCGGAGGGAGCATCGCCAAAGAAGGCAACGTCCTGCACTTTCTCCTCGTAAGCACGACGCACAGCGTTGGCGCGGCGTTGCTCCAGGTTCATTCCAGGGACCTGAGCAGCAGCTCTCGTCTCTTGGATTGTATACGCAAAACTCGCCCCAAGGCTACGAACAGGAAGGGTAACTTCCTTACGCAGGACGTCAGCGCGAGGAAGATCACTGCCTTTGTCGGCAATCATCTTCATTTGGCCCTGAGCATCAAAGATGCGGTAGGTGTAGGAGTCGCTTCCAGTGGCGACTTCGGTGCTGATAGGCAGCACCTGAGAGTATTTGATGTCGGCGTACTCAACCTCAAACGAACGAGACAGAATCGTCTCTAATTCGCGGGCTAGAAACAGACCGACCTCGTCGTTACGGATGTCAGACATTAGTTAATCCTCCTTATCAAGTGTCGGCAGTAACAGCCAGACCAGGAATATCGATCTCCAGGAGAGCGATACCACCAGCGGCACAAGCGCTCAGCCAGCGAGCGCCAGCAGTCACCTCAAAGGTTTTGCCAGCAGCAGCGGTCTTGCCGAAGCGACCCTTGTAGGAACCGTCGGATGCAGCAGAAGCACCGTCGGTGTGATACAGGCGGACGGCGTCACCCAGGGCGATGGCGTCCTTGGAGTAGACGTACACAACGCCTTTGCTCAAAACGTTCACCATCTCCTTGTCGGGATAGCCAACGCGACCATCGGCGGTTTTGGCGTCGGCGTTGATCTCAAAGGTGTTGGAGTCAACAGCGATGCCGAGGATGCCGGTAGCAGAAGCACCAGCGGGCAGCTTTGCACCGTCGCCGGATGCAGCGCCGTCACGGATCAAAGCGTGACCGAAGGGGATAGCAGAGCCGGTCTCGTTCGTGAAGGAACGAGCAACGTAAGCCTGCAGATCGCCAATCAGACCCTCATGACCCTTTGTGAGAGTTTGGGGATAAGCACCCTGTGCCCCGATGGGGCTCGAAACCAGGGTTTCAGAGTAAGAAACAGCCATTAGATAAATCTCCTATCAAGCGTTGGCAGAGAGGTCAGACTTCCAACCGTTCACAAGACGCTCGCGGTAAGAGTCTTTGGCGTCGAACTTCTCAGATGCCTTGACCTGTGCAATAGCGGCACGGACTTCGGCAACATTCGAGCCGTCCTCTTCGGGAACGAATTCGGAATCAGCTTTAACTTCCTCTTGATCCTCTTCAATGTCCTCCATAGCAGCGAGAACACCGTCCAGGACACCCAGGAGATAGTCAGCGCTTGCGTCGGAACGAGCTTCCTTTTCAAAGACGTTCTGATATGCGATAGCCATGATCTGGGCCTCATCTTCGCCATCGAACTTATAGTTTTCAGGCATGATTGGGGCAAACTTATTCAGAGCTTCGAGGCGCTTGTTCACTGCATCGTTGATCTCTGCAGCATCGTCGCGTTGCTCAGATGCAGCAACAGCCTCGGCCAGTTGCTTCTCAAGCTCTGCAATTCGGTCTTGGCTCGCATCAATGCGATCTTGAGCTTCGGTTTTTTCGGTAACTACGGCCTGAATTTTCTCTTCCTGCGCATCCAGCTTTTGCTGGAGTTCCGCCTGGGTCCGACCCGTCTCCTTCACGAAGGATTGGACCGCACCAGCAGCGTCTGCGGGAAGTTCAATATCCAGTCCGTCGAGGGTGATTCGTGCCATTGGATTTACGGGCGAATTCGACGGGGGCTCGACGTCTGCCACCGCGTCGTTGCGGTCACAGGAATCGAGGAGTAAGCGGGCTTCGCGTCCGGCACGTCCACGGGGCACCAAAGCGATGTGATTCACCTTGATATTTCGTTGGATGCCGTCGTAAGACTCGCCGTTAGGAGTGACACCAGGAGTGGGGTCGTAGTCCACGCGGTAACCCGCGCTAACTTCCTGCGCATCTCCACGCTGGACTGCATCGATTGCGTCTTGGTCAGTGATAACCAAGGCCACTTCGACGAACCCATCGGAGAAACGAACATGCGAACCCGCATGCCCAACCTGATGTAGTTTCGTGGTCTTGGAATCCAGCAACACCTTCGGATGATTGAGGGTGACCGCCTTCATTCCAAATGAAGCGAGGGAGTCTGGATTAGACACCTCATCTTCAGGACGATATTCACGCACTTGCGTTCCATCGCCCCTGGTATAAAGCTGAGTCCCTACGCGGGCCGCTTTACACCAAACTTTCAAGTACCCCTCATCAGTTACTTCTGACTTGGTGACTTGTCCGTAATCGTACCGAGAAACTTGTCCCATACTTTGATACTAACGAACTTAATGTGTTAATAATCCTTATTTACGCCTGGACCTACTTAATGAGGTATTGATCCCACTTAAAAGCGCGTCGAGATATTCTGTTCTTGCGTTTTGAATCGGGTATCCATGAAACCAACGTTCTGTGGGCTACCGCTTCCAACGGCACCATCCATATATGGTCGTACTCCAAGTTGACGATCCCGAAGTAATCGATCTCGCCTTCCCGGTACAAACGACGCTTGGTCGCACCACCGGTCTGCAACGTGACGTGAAAGGCGTTTGGGGCCTTACTCATCGTCTTCACATTGATTTTCACCAGCCGACCTTCCCACTCCATCACGAAGTCGGTCTTCCATAGGTCAAATATCGGGGCCGCCATAAAACGACCCTCAGAGAGAAAGTGCTGCTGAAACGCAGTTTCTCCTAAAGCACCAGTAAATGGGGAGCTGACCGCAGGCAACCCAAAAACTCAATTACTCCTGTCTATCGCAGAAACCTAGTATCTGTTTTGCTTACGATAGGCGTCCATAAGTTTAGCCAGGCGTTCGCGAACCTTTGGATCCTTGGTTCTTGATTGCTTGGCCATCTTTGAGAGCCTGACAGCATCACTATCCGGTTTGCTACTTGTCATAATCGCTTTTCCACGCCGATTCGGATTTGGGTCCTTGGCTCGCTTTCTCGCTACCAACCGTTTTCGCTCAGCGGTAGACAGTGACTGAGCTTTGGCGCGGGGCAAACACTTCGGCTTGCCCTCTTTGCTGCTACGGCCGCCACAGGGACCTGCAATGCCGCCGGAGGAAGTGATGCGCACCCACTTCTCTCCAAACCACTTGCCTAGATCATCACCTCGGAAAGCACCTGACAATGAGCCGTGCTTTTTCTTGTAAAGGCGTTTATAGGTCTGAACCATAAAGCCTGAGGCATACGCACTAGGCCAGACTTTGAACTTACGCTTAGCTGCCGCGACTGCGCGAGCATGAAGCGCTTTGTCACGGAACTTGCTCATATCAATATCCAAAGTCAATCATATTTTAATCTAAGTAAGGGTGATATTTTGCCATGGATGACAACACAGAAAAAACTGAACAATCGTATGAGTGGCTGTCTGAATTAGTCAAAGTCTCTGTATTGAGCTGGTCAGCTGCGTTGTTGACACTCTCATATATGGGTTTTTTCCAAAAGATGGATCCCACATTTATTGCCTCGGTCTTCTCTGGCTCCTTAGCCGGGTATGGAATCAGTCGCGCTGCTGAAAAAAGTGGACAGAAAAAATCTAAAATTGAAGAGCCCACTTCAACACCAAAAGCCAAGTGAAACCACTACGTTGGCTAACACTTATTATGTTGCTCACTCCCATGAGTGCAGCAGCTCAATCAAATATGGGCTTCAGTCAAGGTTCGATGAACTCGACGACCGAGACGGAACAAACGATCACAGAAACTATCGCGATCGAGAAGTACGGCGCTGCAGTAAACACCTACTCGGGTCACAACGTGACTCCCAGTGGGGCTATTGGAGCAACTGGCACAACCTATTCGATGAACAGCGGAGCAGAAAACTGGCAACTGGAGATCACTACTCGGGCTGCTGGAATTATCGAAACGCAAGACATCGAAAGGACCATCGAAACCACCAGCACCATCACCAGCCTCTCCGTATTCAGCCAGTAAAAATACTTCTGGCTCTAGCGATGATATGTAGTCCTGTCAGAGCTGAATCTGATGGGACTACTGTCGTCGCAAGCCCTCAGGCGTCCTCAAGCGGGTCAGTGACTAACAGTGCAGTTCAAATCAATCAAGGATCTTATTCAACCCAAGGATTCGGTGGTGGCAATTACTGCAATAGTGGCACTATTGTTTTTACACCGTTTTATCTCGGTGCTGATGTTCATTCAACAAAGTACACCAGAAACCAGAATTTTGGTGCTCAGATTTCTTTTAGCGTCCCTCTCGACGGCTCAATAACTGAACTCTGTAAAGAGGTGGCAAAGAAGAAAATTCAGAAAACTAGGGTTGATATTCTTCTGACCAGAATGCGTGAATGCACCAAGCTTTACGACGCTGGATACATGATCCGACCTAGTTCGCCTTACGCGAAAATCTGTGATGACGTTGTGCCAATCGCTGCCTACTCCAAGTCGGGCCAGGCTTCCCGAGACGCGCTCGAACCCGTTTCACCACTTGAGTAATTACAGGCTTAAAGGCTGATACCGCTTTCTTAAATACAGCAGTCGCCGTCAGTGTGGCCGCGACACTCACGCCAGCTGTAGTACCTGCAGCAACAAGAATCTCCGCCTTGGGCATGGGTATAACCCAACCCGTGAGCGGCAAAGTCACTTCTGTTATCTCCTTATTCTCAAATGTCTCCTCGATTCGTTCTATCTCAACTTTTACGTCGCCCTTTAGTGTTTGTATACGGCCTTCTAATAGGCGTAATGACGCCGACTGTGCTGTCAGGGCTGGTTCTACAAAATCTAATATCTGATCTACTACCGTCTCTACCGGATCTGGAGGCGATTCCTGAGCTTCCTTCGGTTGATTCTCTCCCGGAGGTGGACCTGCCTTCGGTGCCTTTGGAGTTACCTTCTGCGGGCGGACAGTTGCCCTTCGGTCAGTAACCGAAGGGATTAAGACAACGGGATATTCAATTTTGGGTTCAGCTATGACCGGTTCAGGCAATTTGAGCCGGTCAGGCAGCCTGATGTCCGGTAACTGAAAGTCCGGCAGCTCAGGCATGACCTAGTCAGAGAAACTTGTCGAACTCCCGACCAATACTCCCTGCATCAGAGGCGACACCGTCCGCGTAGGGGGACTTCTTCTTTTTCTTGTGGCCGTCGGTGTACTTGTAACCGTCGCCCTTCTTGCCTTTTTTACTGACACCCATGTCCTTCAGACGCTTCTGATACATGGCATCGCGGGCAGCCTGGAACTTGGACTTCATGCCCTTGCCGTCCTTCTGTGCCTTCTTAAACTCTTCGTGATTCTTGCCAGGCATGTAAAGGGTTTCTCCGTTTTCGTTTGTGAGGGTGTGACTTCCTGAGAGCCCGAGAGCACCGGCTGTTTTTTCAGCTTCTGCCTTGCTCCTAAACATATAACTAGGGCTATCGCATTTACCTTTACCGTTGTGCATCTATCCTTACGGGTAATGGTGTCCCAAGCTCAAAGAAAGCAGGGCCTTCATTAGGTTGAATGCCCTTAGCTCTAGCGTAACTAAGAACTTCTTGACGGTGTCGCCTGCGAAATTTATCGACCTCGGGATTTACTCCAAAAGGATTATCGGAGTAAGGCACAATGACGCAGTGACACTGAATATGTCTAGGTACTTTGATTGCACCAAACTTGTAGACCTTGCCTGAGGTTGCAATACAGTACGGGCAAGTTCGTTCTCCGCTTGTGGCGTATATTACAACCAGCTTGACATTGTTCTGAACATATAGGCTTGCAGCCGCATTGTTTGACGCCTTGGCAGCTTCCGTCCGAACAATCACACTCATGCGGCTTTTGACTATGTCTAACTGACGCTTAAGCTGCTGTTTAACTTCTTTCAGATCTGTTTGCTCTGCCATAGCTTGAGCAATGACCACCGACGCCGCAGTAGAAAATGCTAATGAATGTTGTTCTAGGTATCGTCGCGCTCTTCGCGCTTCTGACTCAACTTCTTGTTTTGGGATGGTTGCAGCGACTTGTGAGGACACAACGGGTTTCGATAGCTCTTCTCCTAGAGCTAAACCATTTGTTGTCGATCGCTGCAGGAGATCCTCAAAAATCTGAAGTAGCTCATCGGATCCATCAGGAGGCAAGAGAGGAAGTAACTGGTAGTCCTGAACTGCTGTCGCTTCAGACTGAAATTGACCGATTCGTAACTCAGTCAGGATACGACCTTGAAGAGTTCTGAAGTAGCGATCCAAGATTGCAGCGATTGCAGCCGCAACCTCATCCTCCATCTCTATAAGTCGTTCTATCGACTCTTCAATTAGCTCTTCCACGTCTAAACCAAGTCGTTTTTGAGAAGGGTGTCGTACAGAATTCGGTACATATCCTTTTTCATCATCTCTAAACCGACTTGCTCTTCAGGGTCGCCGCCCGGCCAGTTTTCGTAGGCCTTGCATAGCGTTCGATAAAGCAACCGGACAGCCGGGAGATTTAGGTTTATAGAGACACTGATATTGTGTTCATTCATTCTTTACCATTTCGTGCGTGAGGACCAGTACGCCGCGCTCATCTTCCCTTTCTTTATGTTTTTGGCATGGCGAGCCTTAAATGATTCCCGCCGCTTACGGCTGGCTTCTGACTCGCCCTCACGCTTTGGGCTGCCTTTGACCCCCTGTTGACCAAAACGAATCAGCTTGACCTTGTTTCCCTCCCTCGCGAGCACGGCATGCGATTTGGTTGGGTGGTCTTTGGTAACGATCGGCTTGTTGTAGTCAGGGAAAGTAAGCCCTGCGTATTCAATGCCGTCCGCACGGTCATAGGTGCCAATCAGATGTTGAACGTCGAGTTCATGGAGCTGAACAACCCCATGCACCTCATCGTCTTGGCAGAAGTGCTTCAGCGCACTGCTAGCGGACCTGGATGAGTAGAAGCCCATCAGCAGAGGACCCTCCACCAATGTGGAGTCCTCGCGCTTTAGATAACCCCGATAGAGCTTTTTGTCGTGGTAACGGCTGCCTACAAGCACAATCGGCTCAGCATCGTTGCGCTGGCCATCGGGATGCACAACGGTGGCAACCCGGTACATGCCGTTATTAGGAGACGCTTCGAGGGTTACGCCGCACATCTGGATGTAGTCGGTCGCGTCCTGTACGGCTCTATCTGCCTCTACCTCTACCTCTGCCTCGTTCTCCCCTTGCTCTAGGGCTTTTCGCTGGCCCTCGAAGCCTTGCAGGGCTGCCTCATGCTCCAATTCACGCTTGGCAAGTAGACGTGCCTCTTCCTCTTCGTGGATGACAGTCTCAATGTTGTATGCCGTGCCGCCATAACGAGAGGCGCGAACCTCCATGGCCGTTAACACTCCTGCCTGCATGTAGATCTGATCGGTCAGGGCTACTTGTTGACGAAGGTTGGCTCGGTCAGCGTCAGATGTTGCGAAATACGGTGGGAAGTGAACGGTCCAGTCGTCAGGCAACTGCCCCTTGGTCGGTCCATCAGCCATCGACATGATGATGGTGAAGTATTGGGTAAGTACCCGCCGCAGGCTGTGGTTTTGGTAGCGCTCGATCGTCGCTGCCCACACCTTGTCTTCGTACTTACCGCTTTCTGAAAGACCACCTGCTGGGCTGGTGCCAAAAAGCAGAGGCTTGGGCATATCCGCAGCTGCGACTAGATCGTCCAGCAAGCGGTCGAATATGTCTTGTGCGCCCCCCAGAGACCTTGCCGCGAAGGAGACTTCCTCTTCGGTATCCAAGGCCATTCCCCCATAAATGGATCGGCTGAGGGCGTTGGCTTCCAGTCTTTGCTTAAGAGCGGACTCCTTACCAGCTGTGATTTTGTTTGCGAGCCCTGGGATCTTATGAACGAATAGATCCATCTCGTTGAGCATTGTCGCGAGCCCGTCGGTGGCTCCCCTGTATCGCTTCCAGGGCTCATAGAAGGGCTGGAGAAATGAGAGACCCCATCCATCGTTGTAGAGCCGTTGCTTCCAGGGAAGGAAAAGTCCGTCAAAACGAAGCACGCGGCTGCTATGCACAAGCAGGTATTGCAGGTCATTGCTATCTGAAAGCGATTTACTGGTACTGATCCGATAAAGGTCAGGGTTTCGATAATTCAGGTAGTTGTAGTCGTGAGGCTTCAGCTCACGTTTCGACAACGGAACTAAATCGACGATCCGGCGTACACGGCTGATGTCCATCGGCTGATCTGGTTCCAGCCCGTCGTCACACACCATGAAGATGCCTGCCCCGCCATAGATGCGCTGGAGCTTCAGGGCCTCTTCGATGAACTGAAAGACAGACTCCTCTTCCAGGTACTTCTCAACAGACCGAACAATGTCCTCGTGCCCCTCATCTTCCTCAGCGAAGGTGATCGTCGGGGGTTTGGCGAGTGCTGCCTCTGCAGGCACATCAACCACGCGACGACACAGAGGGTCGTAATAAAGGGCCTCCAACTCCGTCTCACTCATGTGGGACTCGGTCTGCAGGCCGTAGTAGGCGCTCTTATCCCTTTTTGTACCCAGACCAGTAATGGCGTTAATCAGTACGCCATCCGCTCTAATTTCAGAGTTATCCGAAGTTTCAGCCAAACTTTAACACTTAACTCATTAACTCCACATTAGCGATCATTTTGTTCAGGAATTCCACTTTTTCCTTGTGGTAATTGAGTTGATCTACGCAGGCATGCAGTAGATGAGCACGGAACAACTCATACCCATCCGGCTCGTCAAGATACTCAGAGACAGTGTCCTTCATGCTGGTCAACATCCGATCCCTATAAGCAGCAGCAGACTTAAAGACGTCGGCACCCAGGGCCTCATTCTTCTTGTTTTCCCACACTTCGTCTTGGCGAGCCGTGTTCATCGATTTTTATACGCTGATCTGGTTCTAGCGCACGTTTATGTGTAATTTTTCTTCGGTAATATCAGGGCTGGAGTAATAACCTTAACGCCAGGCCTCTTCAAAAACCTGTCGTAGTCTTCCATACATTTTTTCCATGAAACTTGCTGTTATTGCTGGCCTTTTGCTGACCTCCTTCGCTGGTGGTGCCGCAAATGCAGCCGACAAGTACATCAATGTCGAAGCCAATACCGGAGTCGTGGGCTCTGAGGTTGGTGCAGTGACCACAGATGCTCATGTGGGCATCGAAGGCGCTATTGAAAGCGGCGCTTCTTGGTACGTCCAAGCAGGCCCGATGATCACCACTAATGACGGAACTGGCTCTACCAGTCTGGACCTCAGCGGAAAAGTCGGTGGATCCATCCCGCTCAATTCTGCGGTCGATGTCTACGGGGAGCTGTCGTTTGCCACTGGCGATTCGGACACAGCCTATGGAGCCAAATTGGGCACCAAGCTTAAGTTCTAGACCATATCCAACCAGTCGGCCGTTGGTGTCGTAGCAACGACAGAACAAGCCAACGCCAAAGCCATAACGGAGTCGTCGTGTGCCCCCTCCCCTGCACGGCGGTCTCCGTTATCCATTTGTTGGAACATCAGCAGCTCCTGAAAGAAAGGATCACGGGGTAGCATTAGTTCCTCACGTTCGAGTAGGTAAGCGACACGGTCTGTGTTGCTGATCTTGTTTGGCCTGTTGGTGTTGTAGGGCTCGACCATGTACTTCGCGAGCTTCATCGACAGAACCTCCGAAACCACTGCACCAACACCGTTTTTCTCGATAATTACTTTTGCAGGCGCGAAGTCTTCTGCCTGTTCGATAATTTGTTTTATGCAATAATCACTACTTTTATGGCGCATTCTGAAGACGTTCACCACACGGTATGGAACGCGGGTAACGTCCATCACGATTGAGCACCAGAAGTCATCACCGCCTGCTGCCGGGTCAACGGCCATCACATATTCACGGCCGATGAATCCAGCCTCGATACATTCGCCGTTGCATGCCAGTTCGACTAGGTCCGGCTGGTAGATCTGAGCATCGGATGCGACAAAGTCCAGCTCATACTCTTGCCGGAATGCTCGGTCAGTCAGCTTTGACCGTCTCTTAGTCTTCTCAGCCCACTTCGGATCTTTCGCGTAGATCGGAATGTCACTGTAGTGGATCTTGAATTTGTTCCACTCCTCTGCTGTATGCCAGAGGTTGCTGAACATGTTTCCCAAACCATTGGGCGTACTAATCATGATCAGCTTTCCTTTGTCCCCCAGGGTCGCCATCGTGGGTTGGACTGCGGTGAAGATCTGTTCTGCGCCGTCCAAGAAAGCGGCCTCATCCAGGACAACCACCGAAACACTTGGGATTCCACGAGCTGCACGAGGCGTAGCAGGCAGGAAGTAGATCGTTCCAAGGCCCTTAAATGACAGCTCACTATTTGATTCTGTCGTAAACTCGATTCCCGAATCAGCAATACTCGCCGCTTGTGCGCGAATCCGTTTACCGAGTGAGCCAGAGTCAGTTGCAGTTTTACTGAAGACACAAGCAGAAAAGCCTGGTTCAGTTAATGCCCGACACAACAGATAAGAACACACCGTCTCCGACGCGCCCACCTGCCTGCTCTTCAAAACAATCGTGTACTGGTTGTCGCAAATTGACTGAACCAGCTCCTGCTGAATCTTGAACGGCTTAAACGGCTTGATCGTGCCTGACGTCTTGATCCACGTCAGCGGAGCAAACTTTGACCACTCATCACAGGTGGGGAAGCGGGGGCGGAATAACTCGCCCGTGTTCTCAAGCTTCCGCTTCTCCTCCGCCTGTATCTTCTCCTGGTGTAATCGTTCTAATTGGTTCAGCTTCGATAACAGTCTGCCTTGCATAACCCTCTAGCTGTTCGATACGGCGTTCGATAGTTCTCGTCTCGTATTGCTTCTGCGCCGAGTCGATCAAAATCTTGATTGCCTGTACCTTAACGCCGACGCTTACATCAGGATCATCACTACCGACGATCTCGCGCAGCTTTGCGATTGCCATCGGTAGCGCCTCTGATGTGACGCCAAAAGACTGCTGGAAGATCTCCTGCTGATACAGCCAGATGGTCTCGTTGAAGTCCGTCTGTTTACGCCATGCACGAATCGTTTCCACTGAGCACTTAGCTCGACGTGCAGCATCCCGCCATGAACAACCGCTGGCTAATGCCTGGGCGGCCAGGATCTGGCGCTCATTCAAACCATCCGGTCTTTGCATCCATACCTCCAAGATTTTGAGCGGCCTCATAGGCGGCCCACCGGATAGCGGCAGGCTGCAGCACCAGGGCCAGACGAGCGAGTTCAGTGACTACATCTTTCAATTCATCGTGGTTGAGCCTTTCAATGCCCTTAATGAATTGTGCGTAACGAAGTTGGTCACCAACGCTGGGTTCCAGGTTATTCGTCATCGTCATCCTCGTCCTCCATGGCTTCGTGTTGTTCGGCCAAGGCTGATCCGATCTTGGAAATAAGAACCTTTGAATATCCAAGGACTTGCTCCTCGTTACCAGCTTTGATCTCACGTTTGATTGCACGGAACAACTCCTTGTTTTCGGTAGTTGTATGCCGTGACTGTTTGAGGCATTCTCCGATGATCATTTCCATCGAGGAATACTCAGCTTTTGCCTGAACACGCTTGGTGTAGGCGTAGGCGAGCACAGATGCCAGCCCCCACTCATCGTATGAGCGCACTAGGTCACCGTCTTCATCAATCTCCTCGTACTGTTGTGCAAGGGGGTGACGAAACGCGGATGGGATAAGTGCAAGTGGTACAGCAGCGTCTGTTATGTACTCCACTGTGGTAATGCTCCTATCCCATCTAAACAAACATCAGGCAGCCGCTTCGTTCGCTAGCCGTACAACCCTGTAGGGAAGACCCTTATGCTTGAAGTTACTGTTAGCTGAAGCCAAGTCTCTGTCACTCAACGCTTTGATCACATATAGGTCCATTCGTGGTGCTTCGGTCTTGATCATCATGGCTGGAAGGAGCATGTTGTCTGCATCGCGATACTCAGATTAACGATCCTGAATGCCACTCATCTTGAGTAAATACGGTTTAAGACTGCAAAAAAGATGAACTTAAACGCCTTCAATAAGGTTTACATAATGAGGCACAAAAAAGCGGCCCTTTGACAGGCCGCTTGGCACTCTTCAATCAACGGATTAGCGCGATCTGGTCCTTTTAATGCGAACAATCAGGCCAATCAAGACCCCACTCACGGGCGAGACACTCGGCTGCATCTGCTTGTAAGGCGTCCAATAAATAGACGATCCTTTCAATGACCCATTCTTCAGTAAGGTTGTAGGCATCAACCGAGTTGACGTAATACACGTTCCCACTGTTGTCTTCTAGTGACAATGTTACTCCTGATAGTTTCTTCAGACCATTCGGGAACCTTTACCTCGTCTTTCGGTAATTGGCCTGTGTGTTTCAGGTAGGTCGTGAATGCACGGCCCCTGGGCTCGAATGTGGTCGTGGGTTGGTAGTTTTGATGACGTGCCATTACTTCAAAGCAAAGAATGTAAAAAAGAAGGGCTGGACTTACAGACTGAAGTTCTTAAATGCGGCCTAACTGGGATGACGAACCCTGGAACCACCGCATCTCCTCGACGGGACACTGTGTTTTCATGAGAGAGGCACTCCTCGGTCGCGCTGCAGGCACAGCGCTGGCATGGTCCCCACCACCCGGTCCGAGTAGTGGAGTGCTTCATCAGTGAGAACTTCGGTGCTAGCTAACACCCGTCCTGCCAGCCGTGTCCCCGTTTGGATGAGGACGTGGTAGCCTTCTCTCAATGCGGAGCTACAATTCCGCAATACCACCACTCTCTACGAGGTGGTTGGTGAGAGAAGCTCGGACCTGAGAAATCCGAGTTATTTGACCCCGGCCTGAGAAACCGGGGTTTTTTCATGCTCCGGTGTGTTCTCTTTGATCCGAGACTCGATCTCCCTTTGACGCTTGGCTTCCTTGACATACGTCCGCTCCGAAATGATTCGGTGGATCGTTGTCACGTTGACGCCATACATCGTGGCGATTTCCATCGCACTGACACCAGATGAGCGTTGTTGACGAATCATGTTTACTTGCTCAGTCGTAAACTTCGAGCGGGGTGCATTTGCACCGTGACCACCGGGGACGATCAGCTTTTCGGGGTTGCTCATTGGAATTGAAGAGGGAAAGGGTTAGCGGGATATGTAGCGACGAAGCGAATAACACTTCGGGACGCTGGGTCAGTCGTCACCATGTAGCTCTCTCTGTGCTCCACAACAAAGTGGGCCTGTTGTGACGTGAGGGCATAGAGCTTGGCCCTACGAATGAAATCAGCGAGGTTCATCGGATTGAGCGATGTTGTAGTTCAGAAAGATGCTTTCCATCGGTGGACTGTTGTACGGATGGAAGAGTTGATCGACTGTTGGCCATGGTGTTGTCAGCACCGTTAGGGCTGAGACCAAAGCGCAGGGGACATAGATCAGTAACCTCATGTCTCCTCCTTCACGTCAGTCACCTTCATGTGGTGGTAGGCCGTGTACTCGATCTTGCACTGATCAGGACCTTTATATTTCTCGTTGTTGAAGTTCTCTTCTTCCAGCTTCTTCGCACCATCAATCTTTGCCTGCAGACGCTCCATCTCACGCCTGCACTTACTGCTGTAGATCTTCTTAGTCCTTGCAGCGCAAGTGAAGTCCTGGTTGCCTACACGAAACGACTTAATCTCATTCGTTTCGTAGTGCTTACGAATTCGTTCCCCTTGAAGCTTGACTGAATCCTCTAGATTCTTGAGTTCTGATTTCATTGCAGAGAACTTTGTAAGCTCGCGGATGAGGTCCGCTTCTGACCATTGATTTGACATTTGAGAGTTGGTGAGAGTTTTGAAATGCGAATTGGTGGTTCGCTCTTTGGACGGATGACTAGGTCGTTGACTTGACGTCTGGGAAAGTGAACTAGTGCATGGCGGCCAAGACTTATGGCCTCCTGCTTGGTTGTTGCCAAACCCACCACCTCCTGATGGTGGCGGTCCCAGACTTCAAACACCGAGCGCCTCAGTGCAGTATTCGGCTGGGACCAGGGTGAGGATGCCGACGATCTCTTCGATCACTTGCTGGATACACTTGTTGATTGAATCCTTGTCCTCATTGCTGAGAACAGGTGACTCCAACCAGTCCTGGTACTGACGAATCTCGTCGGCCTTGAATTTGTAGACCCGTGTGATCTCCTCTCTGGTGAG
>CAACVD010000919.1_pt1 | contig 14181 bp, 2 predicted proteins | sample 2381771 | NCBI WGS metagenome assembly CAACVD01 (sample SAMEA5211965, study PRJEB30684) | marine metagenome | biome: Marine; feature: Epipelagic; material: Water | collected 2015-10-15 | depth 15 m | reverse complement strand
ATCATGGTTATGGATTCCACGATAGAAGAGATCAAAGTTACTTCCAAGGTTTAGAGTATCCCAATGATGCAGCAGGTGAATTCACAGAGGACGCTTGGTACATCATAGTATCTAAGGAGGACTTAGAGGATCCCTCAAACGCAAACACCGACTTTGAATGGGGGATTGGGGGATCAAACTATGGTGTGATAACAAACGCAGGGAACAGTGATCCCAACGGTGTCAAACTTGGAATAAAACAACAGAGATACTTAGACATTGATATTGTCGAGGGCTTTGATGGATTTAATCAACCAACGACCAATATTTTACATGGTGGTGGTTATGGTGGTTACTTTAGACCTATTTTCTCCACCAAAGATGGATTCTGGAGATCGACTTACGACACTGTTGTTGGTGGAACATATGGCTTACCATTGACTCCCGATAAACTTCCAGAGGATTCCATTACGAGTTACATCACAGGCAGATCATCTGGAAACAGATCACTCGAAAAATTATTCTCTAGAGCAAACGCTGGTGCCCCCTATAATACACGATCATCCAACATTGATCTTGGTCCAGACTATAATGGATTATGGCACAGAAACTGGGGACTCTATAACACGGTGCGTATGACACACGCACTAACCAATGCACAATATTTCTGCGGAACCGACAAGGACAGCGACTGTCTTGGAGTTTATGATCACATTTCACCAGACGGCAGAAATCTTTTTGAGTGTAATTCTTTCGATACATCACACGGATGTTCTTGTGATAACAAAGATGGTGTCGTTGATTATACTTTAGGTTGTGCTGGTGCAAGTTCTCCCGATTCTAGATATCCCAAAGCATCGTTCTTTGGAAATCAGGAAAGTCACGGATCTGGATTTGAGTATTTCTTAAATGACGTTAGTGGAAAAAATGATGCGGACGCTGTTGCAAGAAGTAAATATAATCTTCAATATTACATTGGTAAAAAATGGTATGATGTAAACTTATCCGAAAGTAAAGTGAGAGAATATTCCGCAGGTGCTGTTCAACTCTTTAAAGATAATAAAGATTATTCAATTATCGGAGGAGAGAGTCAACCGTGTCCGACAGAATATTGTGGGAGTGCAAACGACAATTACATTTATCCAAATCCACCGTTTATGTCTCCGTGGTATATTCCAAGCCCAGACGAAATGGCTTGGATGTCTCGTTATATTGCTTTCTTTGAACTAAATGAAAAGATTGTGGCAAAAGGTGGAACACCAATTACGGGTGAATACTGGACATCATCCGCTGCTTTCGACTTCTCAGGTTTGGTTAATCGTTACGACGGTGATGGTGTTACGGCACAAATGAAACATTACCACAACGGTGAGGGTATTCTTTACACAGCAATTACTGGCGGTTCTGCCACAGGATTAACCTCCGGTAGATATGTCGGTATTACTCTTGAAAGAGGTGCCGGTAATTATGGATATAGACTCAGTAAGGAAAAACTTGATAACACTGGTTTCACCGGAGCGATGACACACGCTTGGACACAAGAGATTCCAAATGCTACTTTGCCGTTTGAACAAGGTTTCGGATATAAAGTTCATAAACGAGCGAAGAGTTACGAAGCAAAAGTTAGACCGATTAGACTGATGCGTGTTGATGGTAGATATCCAAAAGCAGGTTATCTTAGAGATCAAAATTCATTACCCGGCTCGTATATTGATGCAAACGCAAGACTTTGGTATATGCCTTGGATTCGTTCAGGTGAAGATGATTTAGGATCTAGATATCACTTTATGGACACCCGCAACGGCGGATCTCAACCTGCAAACATCTTTGATATCGGTTGGACTCATAGAGATTATCTTGCAACCGAAGCGGGTGATCCAAGTCAAGGAGTTGTGTTCAGAGGACAATTATATGGATCATGCACAACAGCAACAGGTTACTGTTTCTTGACCAAAAGAAACAAGTGTGTTCAAACTTATGGTGGTGTCTTTGGTGGTGAAGGATCAAGATGTCCGACAGAACCTCCGAAAAACATTAATGATCCAACAGAAAAAACTGGAGTTGAATTTTTAGAAGAATATGCTTTTGGTAGAAAAATTGCAAAGTATGATAAAGATCAAGATACCGAAAGCAAAGTTTTCAGAAGATCACCGTCGATGCGATCTGGTAGTATAAATAACCAGAGGCCTAGTGGAGGTTCACAAAGCAGTTCGTCCGGTTATTCTTACTGAGGTAATTCATGGTTGTAATTGGCAGCAGTTCAATAATAAAAAGAGTCGAAGGTCTAACTTCAGGTCCAACAGGTCCAACCGGAGGCACTGGTGCAACTGGTAATACTGGTCCTTTTGGACCGACTGGTCCAATTGGTATTTCTGGTGACAATATTGTTAATGCTTTCAGTCACCCTTTCCGTGGTATCACTTTTGTTTTTACAGACAGAGATGCGGTCTTGCGGGGATCTACTGGATTTAAAAATGCTTTCTTTGAAGTGTCTGGCCCAAGCGGTGGTCAAACGGGCGAATTAAGATTTGATGTTTTCGGAAGTCCGGTTCAAGGAATTCAAATTTTTGATCCCTCGTCTCCGGTTGGTTTAACTGGTATTTTTAGAACCATACGTTCTAGCAACATTCAAGCAACAATCACAAAAACAAATAACACTGTTTCTGTTTTTGGTATAACTTTAGACTCCGAAGAAGGTTTTATTGGAAACACTGGGGAGTTATTGTTCCAAAAAGGAACGTCGGGTAGTGGTCTTGATGAATCACTGTACGCAACTGGTGGCAATCTTTTTGTGAATGTACCAACCCTCGTTGAAGTTTTGGATGGGGATAACTTTAACTTTTCAACAGAGTCACAAAGACCAGCGTCAACCGATCTCGATGTTGCAGTTCCTACGACTGCAATCACTGGAGGAAAAACAACTCACACATTTGCAAAAGATCCCGTTGATAATAAATACACACCATACTTAAACTATGGAAATACGTCGGGAAGAGCAGAAACAATAAGTTTCAGAAAAATTAAAGCACCGAGTTCACCTGCGAGTGAGGGATCGGGATACACTGGTTCAGACTATACTTTTGGTTCTTGTTGTCATTGTATTAACACACAAACAGAAACTGGATATGCAAATGATTGCATGGACTATGTGACAAAAAATTATTGTGATACAATTGGTGGAAACTTTGAAGACGGAACAACTTGTTTAACCAGAAGAGAAGGTGCAAACTGTTCGTTTGAGGGAACGTGTTGTATTAACGGACAAACGCTTGCATCAAATAGTTTACTATGTGATCTCTACAATGGCATCTTTTTTCCCGGCAAAACACCTGATGAAGTCGAGTGTCCAGATCGTTGTGAAAAAGGTGCGTGTTGTGTTCAGGGTGTTTGCTATGATTTTACACCGCTAGAGTGTTTGTTTGCAAACGGTAATTTTTATCCGGGTGAAAATTGCGAAACGGTCAACTGTTGTTTGAGAGATTTGTATAAAGGTGCTTGTTGTGCCCCCGACGGCTCTAGTTGTACCGATGACATTTCACCATATGATTGTAACCAACAAGGGGGAATCTTCCAAGGCAACAACACTATATGTGCAGAGACAGAGTGTTGTCCAAAACCCGGATCAGCCTCAGTGCCCGGTCCCGGTGGTGGTGGAAACCCCGGCGGTGGTACAGATCCTGATGGTGATGGGAATGAAGGTGGTGAACCGGATCTTTGTTGCTATGTTGCTCCAGAAACTCAATGTTGCGAAACTTTCTGTAATGATGAGACAGTGGTTCCAAATGACGCACTTGGTGCCATTTGTGCTGATCAGTGGCCGAATAGTGTTATTGGTCAAGCATATGGCTCCGAGGCATTGTATTTCCGAGGAACAACTGGAGGTCAAGATCCAACAGGTTTAGGATTCTGTGGAAATTCAACCGACTCTACATTCGGCGGAACTTGTCCGGGCTGGGCTTTAGATTGCTTGTATGATCCCACTAACTGTGTATTCAGAGATTGTTATGGCAATAAAGAAAATTGTTGCCCCGGAGATGTCGTAACTCTTTGTTGTCCAGATGGAACATGGGAGGGTGGTCTTGGTGTTGATGGTAGACCTGCGTGTGGTGCAAAACCAAACTTGAACTGCATTGAAATCAACGTTGAAGATTACAAAAATGGTGACACACAAGGACTCCAAACCTTCTTTAACAATTGTCAATCCACTGCGTATGAAAACGGCCAAGGTGGGGGTGCTGACGGATATCTATGTGTGCAAGGTTGTGGAAATGATCTAAGTCCAGCATCTCGTCTTGTTGGCAATTGTTTAAAACCATACTGCGATCTTCGTTGTTCAAATTCAGAAGTATGTAAAGATAGTAGACTAAGTAGAACAAGATCATTGCAAAGATCGGGAACAGACCTTTTCCGACCAGAACAAGTTTCTCGTGATGTAGAACGTGCGAGATGTTCTGTTAACTTTGATCCAACAATCAATCTTTCACCCGGCGATTTGCTTAACGGTGGTATTCTTTTAGGAATTGTTGGTGAGCCAAATGATAACGGAAGTATTCTCGCAGAGGGTGAAAACCCATATTGCTTGTACTATGGAAGAGATGCAAACAAGTGTCCAGCATGTCAAACACAACAGGAAAGAAAAACAGAAAGATTCATTTTAAGTTCTGGTAATAATCACCCATATAACTTTAGTGGACCATGTTACTGTGACAGCGTGATGCCCTTCCGCTATATTCCAGAGGAAAATATTAGTAACCCAGAGTTTTACTCTGACATTCCACATAGTCCTTATTTCCTCAACTTATATGAAATGCCGATTAAGAGAGACACTGCGTCTTACAGAGATTACGAATCGGTATCTCAGTATTATAGAATCGCAGAAAAATATTATGGATCAAGAGTTATTACTAGAAAGTGGGCTTTGGTTATCGCACCAGAGGACTTGACCTATCAAGGTAAGACAGAACTTTCGTGGGGACTTCGACAAACTTCTTATGGATCATCTGATAGCGATCCGGTCGAAAATGGCTTTTATTATGGTTCACCAATGTTTGACGGTCTTATCGGAACCAGAATGTTTGACAAATCAAGTCTCACATGGTCCCCGTGGTTTAATGCCGATGACAAGGGTGTTGATGGTAAAGCGTATAATAGATGGGTTCACCCATCATATAATATGTGGGATGATAATGTTACCGAGTCCGAAATTGTTAGCAACGAAACATTATTCAAAGAAGAGTTTGAAACTATTTGGGAAAAGGAAACAAAACAAAATTCTGCGATGAGACTTATTTCCGAGTGGAATGAAGAGTCTAACTTCAACCATGACGATTGGTATATTCCAAGTTTGGTTGAGTTAATGTATATTTACGGAAATAAAAATGCAATCAACGTTGGGTTGTTACGCAATGGATTTAAACCATTGTCCGAAGGGAAATATTGGTCTTCAACAACGGGAGCAAAATATAGATCAGTAAACACTAAAAATTGTGTTGCTGAGCCAAACTCATTTGTCGCATTAGACTCCCCCGATTATTCGGTTGATGATGGAACTGCTTTAAACGCTGCACATGCACACAGAGCCTTCTATCAAAACTTTGAAACCGGCTTTGTTGATAGTCAATATAGAACTGAGGACTTTGCCTCCGTTCGTCCGGTACGAAGAATACCTTTATTTGAAACCACCTTTGATTGCGATTATGAAAACCATATTTGGAGATACATAGGTGTAGATAACGGCGATTGTCGTAATTGTTATACTTGTAACTGTCCGGAGTTGAATTGATGCCCATATATGGAAGTAGTGCAATACCTTTACTTGGAGGCACAGGACCAACTGGTCCTACAGGCCCAACCGGTCCTACCGGAGCAACTGGAAACACAGGTGCAACAGGAAACACTGGATCAGATGGGTTATCTGGAGATGTAATTTTTGAAGTCGAAAAGATTTTTCCAATTGGTTCTGATAATTTTGAACTTGACTTCCATATTGATGAAAACAACACAGTAAGAAAAATTAACAGAGAACTTAACGCTCTCGGATTCACTGCAAGCACATTGTTCTTTGGTCCAACAGGAAACGCTGGTGAGGATATTAAGATTACTCACTTGGGTTCTGGTATCACTTTTGCAAGTGTTACTCCATTCAATTCTTTCAATGTTGCAAGTGTTACGGGAGATAACACAGGTAGCATTACTGCAAGTATTCACGACGACAGCGTGCTTTTTGAGTCAATTTATCATGGACAAATTTTTGGCGCAACAACTGATGGTCTTGTTCCAAATAAACTGGCATTCGTTAAAGGACTTACCGGAGTTTCGACAACAGAAATTTCAGTCGCTGAAAACTCTGCTTTAGGTGAGGGTGTTTTAAGTTTCGGTAATTTATCGGGAGTCACTGCTACACTTTCGAGAACAACAGGTTTCAGTAAAGCAACAGCAAATGATGAACTGGATGGTATTTACAATAACCCCGGCGCTTTTGTTGTTGGACCGTTTGACGAAGATGAGTTGTTTAAAGGAACGACTGCTGGCATCACACTCGATTTCTCTCAAACAGACATCGCAAAAATTGTCACACCTGCTGGAATTAGTAATATTCTCGACTCCAACTTAACTGTTGGTGACACAAACACATCAGTCACAAAAACTCTAATTATCGAAGGTGGTAAACTCTGGAAGTTCCCAGAGAATATTTACTTTGAAGAGAACGATAACTACTTCTCATGTGGAACAGATATTGTTTCAATCACAACAGAAAATGGTGGATCGACTTGGTGGGCAACTTTTGCCGCAAGAGGTTACAACTCTCTTGGTTGTGCTGGTGCTGGTGGTGTTCCCGGCTCTTGTTGTTACATTGACACGAACACTGGAGAGTTCTTCTGTAACGATTACACCACACAAGAAAGTTGTAACGAATTAGGTGGATCATTCAATCCATTACAATCATGTGAGGACACTTGTGGCGTCGGTGGTGGTGTTTGTTGCTCAGATGGCGAATGTTCAAACGGTGTTGCACCAAATGTTTGTGCGTCGATTGGTGGCACGTTCTTTACCAATGTTTCTTGTGGTGTCAATGAAATCGTTAACGCTGCTGGTGATTACATTACATATACTCCATCTGGCCCAAACTATGCACCAGAAATTTCAGATGGTAGATTCTGTTATGACTTCTGTGATGAGCCAGTTGCTTGCTGTGTTGATGGCACTTGTATCGGTGACAACATCACAAGAATTCAGTGTGAGTTTATTTATGGTGGTAAATCATTCGCAGGTGTGACTTGTGAAAACGGTGACATTAGTGATCCAAACCTTTCTTGCTGCGAATACATTGATCGAACAGGTGCATGTTGTGTTCCACCAACAGAAGGTTATCCTCCCGGTCCAATCGGTGATCCAACGGATATCTTCCCGAACTATCCTGATTTAAATCAACTTTATGCACCACCACAACCCAGAGCGGCAGGTGCGGATGTTGGTTGTAACGGCATGGAGCAGCCCGGAAACAGACCACCAGCACAAAATATACCATCAGCGGGTGTGCCAACAAATCAAGAAACTCCGGGTCTTTTGCCCAACGCAGCAGAAAGCGGACCAGTGGTTGGTGGTGGGCGCAGAGAGGAATGTGCCACAATCCTAGAGGGGGGAACTGAAGGTAACTGCGAGGATCCTGTTTATTGTAAATGTTGCATATATTTTGTTAAAGACACATCACAAGATAATTTGAATCTCGCTCAATTACTGAATCAACAGAATGCTTTCGCTCCTTGGGCTGGCAATCAGTTTGTTGCCTTTACTCACCACAGACAAGCACCATGTCAAAGTCAATGTTGCACAAATCAAAGAAACGCACTCCCAAGTCCGAATGATCAAACAGGCGCTGGATCATACGGTAGTAGTGCGTTTTTCCCGGGCATTATATTTGACGGTAGAGGAGATTTGTCTCAAAGCGGTCTTTTTAGGGGCAGTTTTGATCGAACCAAAAACTATGATTGGGCTGAGGCTGTTGGAGTTACCGAGGGGTTCGCTGATTCATTTTTAGTAACTTGTGATGGTGAAGTGCCCAGTGATGATGGTAGTAACGTTATTGGAGTTGATTATTGTGGCGGAAGACCCAATTCACAAATTAATTTGGCCCAACTCGCTCAAATAAAATTAGAGTTGTTCGAGACTGACATTGGGGCAGAGGGAAGTGGACAATTTTTCGAACGTCCATGTGGACATGACGATGGTAATTTTCAGCATGGTGGATGGACGACGAATGGGCTATTCACTGCATTTTCATTCCGATACGATTACCCATCATGTGACGGTCAAATTGCAGCACCACAGGGTGCTTGTTGTGAAGTTTGCGAAAATGATTCCACACTGTATGGAAATTATCTCGGACAAACCAATGAATTTGAATGCACGGGTCAAGGTGGAGAGGGAGATGGTAATCCATTCCCAGATTCAGACAATCCATCCGGTGATTTCTGTGATGATCCAGAAAATAGCGGCACACCACTTTGTCAAGGTTTGACCACAAGATGGACAGAGGGTGGAGACTCATCCAGTTGCGACAATTGCACAGGTGAACCACCACCTCCACCACCTCCACCACCGGATGATCCGGGCGGATGTTATGATGACACAACATACGATGAGTGTCAGTTAAAAGGTGGTATTTTCCAAGGTGGAGGAACAGTTTGTGAAGATATCAACTGTTGCTTTGAAACCGGCGCAGGTGTTTGTTGTGTCAACGAGCCATATCAAGTTGGAGACTTCTTCTACACTCGAAGAACTTGCACACCAGTGGAGTCAAGTGCAGACTGTTCAGGAGACTGTGATGAGTTTATTCTGAGCAACTGCACACAAGATCCATGTGGTCTTGCAATCGAAACTGGACTCGGAATCTACATTGATGACACTGATGTAGAACAATTTTTTGCAGCAAAAGACATTGACGTTTATGAAGCGTTCCTCACTCCTGCTGATGATGTCATTGGGGGGTACTCTTGGTTCCCTTGGATTACCGTTTGTGAAGCGTTAGGTATTTCATATCCAAGTGTTCAATGTCCACCCAAAACAGACGCTGAAGTTCAAAACATTGCAACAGCGTTCTCTGATTACTTGCTGGTGCAATCTGATGGTGCATATTCGGGCGTAACTAATCTGTTTAACGATCCGGTCTCATACCCGAATGTCGGTGGTTTCTATGGTGTATTTACAGTCACAGATGAAGCGGGTGCAACATTTACTCAACCGGGCATTCCCGAAAGCGGGCCGACTCAAGCCTTTGCCCCAATTGCCGCTGGTTTGATTGCGAGTGGGAAACAATTACTTTACCGATACTTCATTCCTCTTGCACCAGAGTATGCTGGTGGAATCGGATTATTATATGGACTGATGGATGATTTTGGCACATGTTGTCTTGAGGGTAATTGTAAAACAACGACTGCCGAATGGTGTCAGTGTTTTGGTGAGCCGGGATCTGCATTCTTTAATGGGTTTACATGTGAATCTGCTGCAAATGATGGATCTTGTAGTTATGTGGAACCAACAGGTTCGTGCTGTGGTGGACCCAGTTATCCTTTTGAGTGCAGAGACGGTATAACATCCAAGCAGTGCATCGCTGACGAAGGTAGTTTTAGTGAAAAACCTTGCTCTGCAAGAGAATTTGAGGATGGTTGTTTTGCACCTCGTGGTTCTTGTTGCAACGGTGCAGGTTATCCAAACGGTTGCTTGGATGATGTTTCCATATTAGAATGTACCGGAAATTGGAATGGAGAACTAACTTGTGCCCAAAGACAAACCGACGAGGAAGATGGTTGCGTTTCACCGTTAGGTTCATGTTGCTATGGTAGTGTTTGTGTAAATGATATTCGTGAATCTGAATGTGATCCCACTTTAGGTCATTATTGGAGTGGATTACTTTGTTCTGAAAGAAATTATGACAACGATCCTACTTACTCAAGTTGTATATCTGAAGTTGGATCTTGTTGTCAAGGTGAACCTGCAACTTTAGCAAAAGCAGTCGCACAAGGTGAAGAGACTTTATTTAATGCTTATTATACCAACGGACAATATTGTGCTAATGACGTTCCGATTGAAAATTGTAGAGACATCACGGGTAACGGAATTGCTTCTCATGCGATCGACACAAGTTGTGATACCCGAACGGGTGAACTTGACGGCACTGGAACGTTTAGAATTTGTGGTGAACCAGTCGGCTCATGTTGCTCATCCGTTGTTGATGGAGCAGGAAACCCAATAGATGGTCAATTCTATTGTGACGATGGGAGTAACGGAGAGGGTGTCAAGGAATCTGTTTGTGGTGGTAGACCCGACTCAACGTTTGCCTTGTACGAGTTTCAACAAGCCGGAGATCACCGAAATGGTGGGCTAAGTGATTCAAACAACTGTCAAAATAGAAGTGATGCGACAACGCCCGGAAGGTGTGCAAATGAACCAGATCCTAAACTTGGCGGTTCTTACTGCTGCTTGACATATGATTCCTCGTTGATCGACACGCTTCAAGCGTCCATTGACTTCATTGATACACGATATGAGGGAATTAATCACTTGCTCTGTTTCGCAGGATATAATCCTTGTTGGGATGTTGACGACGCTTACGATACCATCACCAATCCTGATTCTGATGGTGGATGTCTCTGTGGTGAATGCTATGGTTGGATTAACGAGTCCGGTTATGTACCCGGAGAGGGAACAGAGGGTGGAGAAGGATCCGAAAACATTCTTGGAACGTTCTGCGATCAAGACTTATTAAACGCTGGCCCGAGCGAACCCGGCTGGCATTATGAATTTGAAGGTGTTTGTTGCGGAATCTGCGACGGCGTTTCACCGGGCGAAGAGTGTCCGTGTAATGATCGTGGTGGTCCATTCTATGATTGTAGGAGTGCATGCACCGATGCTGGTGGAGAATGGTGTCAATGTATGCCAGAGGATTATGGTAATCCATTAACTGGAGGGGGAAGCAACCCATCTAGTGCTGAGTCTTACGCTCGTGGTCTTGGTGCTGGTGGAACATGTCAATGTGTGGATGATCCGTGCGGAACATCATTGCCAACATGTGACTTCTGTGAATGCGTTGACGGGGTACAAAAACAAGAGGGCACTGGTGGTGGTGGTGGATACGGCAATGCCTACTGCTGTGGAGATGCAGTAGGAAATTGTTACTCTTGGTTGGATATCGCTGCCGAAAATGGCAACTATAATGAGGTGGCCACTGACATCTTTGCTGGTGAGTATTGTGTCAGTTGTTGTCACTTTAACGAGTTAATAACTGGAAATACAAATTTATGTCAGTTTGGACAGGGTGGACCAACCAATGTTCGGTTCGAGGATTGTGCGAATGCTATTGAACAGTCTGGCATTTTAGCCAACACTCCCGGCGGACCCAGAGGCCTTCCCGGCTGCAACAATTATTATCGTCCAAACAACAGACCACCAATTGATGATCCAAGCGATCTTCGATACGTTCCAAACGATGACGGGAACGGAAACGCAGCATATCCCCCCAACGATGACAGCGGAGTTCCCGGCGGTGGTTTAATTGGCAATTGTGATCCCGATAGTCCCAGCACTAACCCACACTACTGTGGTGCGTGTAAGTATCAAGTTATTCAAAAGGAAAAACTGAGTGAATTTAATGACGGAGCGTTTGACTGTGAAAATTTTGAGGTAAACGGAATTCCAAATGAAAATGCTTGTTTACCAACATCGTCTGCATTTTTAGGAGATGTACCCACAGTTGGGGATGAGGATAATTTAGCGGACAATAATCAGGGACACGCTAACTTTGCCATGAAGGCTTTCCACACAAGGCAAGCAAATAAATTAGAGAGTTGTTGTGCATCAAGAGACGCACTCCGAAGTTTAGGTTCGTTTAGTGATAATTTAAACACTTTCTTCCCCGGCATAATTTATGATAATAGACCTGACGAAATTGATCTACCACAACTTACATCACCCCTTAACGGTGCTGGATTTTTCCAAAATCCGTTCAAAGATGATCAAGCGTTAATTACTAATACAGATATCTGTGACTCTTTGGAAGCATTAGGAATCCCCGGATATAGTTGTGATGCCGATGGAAATCCACCGGCTGAATTTGATCCACAATTTTTCTTTAACGACGAAGCACCCATTTGGGAAATAATTGTCACCTGTTCCTCTCAGAATTCAGAGGGAAATGTTGGAAACGATACCAGAAGTGAAGATGGTTCTAATATTATCGGTGTGGATTATCTTTATTCAACCATATTCGCACAACCCTTTAATGATTTCCGAGATCAAAATGGTTCGTTTACTTTAACAGAGAGAGCGCCAAGTCACCTCGGACCTGATTGTCCTGCTGGTAGACAAAAAAGCACTCCAAGTGGTGGATCTGCATTCTGTGAACCATTAAACGATCCAAGTTGTGGCTACACGATGAGAAGAAACGTGAGTGGTTGTTTCAGAGCCATCGCCGGTGGAGACGGTGCTTGCCCGGGCGCTGGCAACGGAGATTACGCTAATGATAACACAACAAATTTGGTTCAATATGGATTTGCTTTCAGAAAATGTGAAAACTGTGATTTCAACCAACCTTGTTTCAATGAGGGTGAAGAGCCAAACAGTTCGTGTCAATTACAAAATAAAGACACCGCAGTGTGTTCTGGAATCTGTACGGTTAATGGACCGTATTATGTTGACTATGATCCACAGTTCCCAGCGGGTGATGAACAAGATCGTGGAGCCGGTTGTTACATCCCGTACAACAATGGCTCAGAGGTTAACTGGAAATACTACGAAGTCGGCAAGGATCAACTCCCCGGCTGTTGTGGAATTAAAGGACAAATTGATAAAGATCCAGAGGAACCAGAACCACCAGACGATGGCTGTGATAAGATAATCAATCCAGCATGTGATTACAACAGTGTCGATTGTGGCAAATGCACAGATGGATTCTGCGATGACAATCCACAATGTTCCGAGTACGATTACTTTGATACCAACGAGGGTATTAGTGTCGCAGAGGAAAATTGTCGTTGGAATCCTCAAGGCACCCTCACCCCATGTGGAGCAACACCAAAATGGTGTTCACCGCTTTCAAACCCCGGCACACATGTCAACGAGTACGACCAGTGCATCGGTTATGTGAATGGAAGTATAGGACCAGTGAATCAATTTAACTTCACCGTCTTTGAAACTGGAGATCCTGCAAGTGACACCCCCGGCGCTTATGTTGCTCCTCTTTGGTTTGGTGGAGATCGAAGTTGGTTAGATCCGATGGTTGTTGCTACACATGGACTTTTCTATGCTAGGGGATCAATGGTGGAGAATACGCCCGGATCACTCAACTCTTCCTACGATAATAACACACAGGGCACTGGTATATTTGGAACTAAGGGTGTGTTGACAATCGGTAAATCTAAGTTAAGACCCGGAGCAGACTTTGATGATAAACTTGCGGCATGTCAGAGCGAAGAGTGTAGGTATGCACTGCTCGATTCATGCGAGGACGCAGAGACTCTTCAAGATCATGATGATTACGCAATGGTTGTGGCTTCCTCCCCACAAAGAATTGGGTTTGAAGTTACCGATCCTTCAATGTGTGATTGTCTGTATGACGAAATTAAAGACACTCCAATGGAATGGAATCTTAGCGCAAAATACTATAAAGAGGAAAGCGAGCAAAGAAGACCTGTCATTCAAAAGGGTTATCGGTACAATGGCACAGACGTTGCTGGATTTAAATATGATAGCGGTGCAAGAAGAGTATATGATGCCGGTATTGATGATGACGAAAATAAAATCATTTTGGATCAGAACACAAATCATTACTGGGAGGCAGATGAAAAATGGCCAATCACGATGACAAAGGGTGATATTCCTGACGGTGAATCATGTGTCTCAAACAATCAATGTGTCGATTGTGCTAGACTCCAAACTTACAGTCGATTTAATATCAATTCAACTCAAATAGGTTATACAACCCCAGATTGGTTTACCGATGTTGATCCAAACATAGGATCAGACGTAACTCGTCCAGACGGAATTCTCCGGTCCTCCAGTACCAACGGGTATACTGACTACTTATACGGGCATTTTTATAGTGGCATGGTGGAAGGTGTTTATCTTGGATTCTGTAGAGGATATGAACAAAGATTAAAGGAACACCTGTAAAATTCTTAGTGAAGTCATAGTTTAAGAAGCCATTAA
>CAACVD010000918.1_pt1 | contig 14188 bp, 10 predicted proteins | sample 2381771 | NCBI WGS metagenome assembly CAACVD01 (sample SAMEA5211965, study PRJEB30684) | marine metagenome | biome: Marine; feature: Epipelagic; material: Water | collected 2015-10-15 | depth 15 m | reverse complement strand
TTGTTGACATCGATGGTGCAACACAGATTGATGCAACAGTTACAGTTGGTGTCAATGACACTGGTTACGATGTTAAATTCCACGGTGCAACCTCTGGTTCTCACCTACTTTGGGATGAATCTGCGGATGAGTTGATTCTCGTTTCTGCTGGCGTTACTATTCCTGACAACAACTTGACACTTGGTTCAACTGCTGTTACTTCTACAGCTGCGGAACTCAATGTTCTTGATGGTTATGCAGACGCTGCGTTCAGCAACACAGCTGACAGCATTGTATTCGCTGACGCCGATGCATCTACTGGTGCTAGTGACTTACGACGTGAGTCAACATCTGACTTCCTTACAGCTATCGCTGGAGACGGCCTCTCTGTTTCAGCTAGTAAGCTCAAGACTAATGTACCAGCTGAGGAATTTTTCCAGTCAGCTTCTAATACATTTACGATGTCAGTTGCTGCATCTTCAATGGTAGATAACTCTCTTGCTGTCTACCTCAATGGTATGTTACAGTTAGCATCTGGTTCAATCTCTGGCAACGTTGGAGACTACTATGCCAGTGGTTCCAGTTTGGTACTGACTGATGCACTTGATGCTGACGATGTTCTTATCGTTAGGTACATTGCAAAATAATATAACCCACCTGTAAAGCTCACCAAAGCCCGGTTTTTACCGGGCTTTTCCTTTTGTATAGTTTTCTTTATTCCTTTGGAAACCGGAAAAACTAGTTATTAAAGTAAAATAACATTTAATTTTGTTTCTTCAAGGAGAATTTAACATGGCAGCAAGAAAATTTAAGTTTGTATCACCAGGAGTGTTCCTAAAGGAAATTGACAACTCTCAGCTTCCTAAATTACCAGGACCCATCGGCCCAGTGATAATCGGTAGAACCCGCAAGGGCCCAGCCCTAAACCCAGTAAAGGTTGACTCGTACGCAGATTTCGTAGAAATGTTTGGTGAGCCAATACCAGGAAATCAAGGTGACGACGTTTGGAGAGACGGTAACGGCCTCTTGGCTCCAGCGTATGCAAATTACGCAGCAAAGGCTTACTTTGCAGCAGATATAGAATCACCTGTGACCATGGTACGCTTACTTGGAGCGAAGGGTGACAACGCTACCGGCGTCACGGCAGAGCCGGGATGGACTTCACATAAAGCAATAGCACTCGTTACTGTTCCCGTAGGTGGTTTAACGAACACGACTCACACTGTCGCAGCTATATTTTATTTTCCAAATAACTCTACAACTATTCACCTGAAAGGCAGAGACGGGGACGACGATGCAAACATTGTAGAAAGCACCATCGGCCAAGTTGTAAGGTCAGATACTAACGGTAATTTTGAGATTATTATAAAAGACGGAACAAGCTCTAAAAAGGTACTGGCAAACTTTACAAAAGGAAGTAAGAACTACATAAGAGAAGTTTTAAACACCAACCCAGTAGCTACGAACACCAACATCTCTTATCCAATGGAGTTGAACGATAAGTATTGGCTTGGAGAGACGTTTGAAGAAACAGCGCACCAGCCGGCCGCAAACATGGCGTATTTGATACAACTTGAAGATGGAAACACATACAAGTTTTCTGATTTTCCTCACGAAGCTACTCACGCAAAGTCTGGATGGGTTTTTTGTCAAAACCAAGGTGCTGTGGACAGCTATGACTCTTTAAATATGGATCGATTATTTAGATTTATTGCTTTGGCCGAAGGAGAGGAAATTTCCAAGAATATAGTGACGTCTATAGAAGATATACGTATCCCGCAAGAAGGGGATACGGACCCTTATGGTTCCTTTTCAGTAGTAGTTAGGAAGGTTTATGGCACTAGTTTAGAGGTGGTAGAATCCTTCACAGGCTGTAATCTAAACCCCAATTCAGAAAATTATGTTGCACGCCAGGTAGGTGATCAGTTTTTTAAATGGTCCAAAACAGAGAAGAGAAACAAGGTTTATGGAAATTATGTAAACAGATCAAGATATATTAGAATGGAGATGGAGTCGAATGTTGATGCAGGTTTGATCAGCCCTTCAAAGATTCCTTTTGGTTTTTATGGGCCAATTATACCAAAAACCGTTGCAAGTGCCAACGCTAACAATAGTGGTGTCGCGGTAGTCGGCGGGGATGATAAATTTATCAAAGATGCTTCTTCGATTACATCTGGCGTCGCGAGTACTAATGGAAGTCCATTTACAATAGCTTGGCCTGCGCTTAAGCCAACAGTTTCTGGTTCCGTGAAGGGTGATGACTACTTTGGTGCAGCAGTGTATAAGGTCAGCGACACAGGTGTTCTGTCTAGTGAACTAGACAGGGGAATGATTGACTACATTAGAGCATTACCAAACGGCTATGATACAACTGACGGCTTAGCTACTACCGATACTCAGTATGCTTTTACTTTTACTTTGGACGAGATAAAGATATACGGACAAAGCCTTTCAACGCCGGCATCTGCAAACGTACAAAGGGTGCACTGGTTATCAGGATCAGCAAAGGTTACCAGCGCTGGATCAACTCAATCTTATAACGCATCTGACGATGGTTCCGCTGAGAAGCTTTTGGAGCTAGGGTTTAACAAATTCCAAATGCCTTTGGTTGGTGGATTCGATGGTGTAAATATAACAGAGGCAGACCCTTTTGCAAACAGAGTTCTCAAGGCAACTCCAAATACAGCGGGCAATTATGCATATGCTTCAGTTGATCGCGCCATAGAATTAATTCGAGACCCAGAGGCCATTGAGCATAATATTGCTACAATGCCTGGTATAACCGAAAGATCTTTGGTAAGAAAGCTGGTCCAAACGTGCGAATCGCGGGCAGACTCCTTGGCAATCGTGGACTTACCAGATGTTTATCTGCCACCACATGAGAAGAAATGTAAGTATTTCGATCAGAGACTGAACACAGATCCAGATTCGGCAGCTAAGGGCCTCAAGAAAGAGCAGTTGAACTCTTCTTACGGCGCCTCTTACTACCCATGGGTCAAGGTACTGGACTCTGAGAATGGTAGAGATCTTTGGGTTCCTCCATCGGTTGTAGCTTTGGGTGTTATGGCTTACACAGAGCAGAGAGATGAAGTTTGGTTCGCACCAGCTGGATTCAACCGCGGTGGCCTAAACGAAGGCAACGCGGGACTCCCAGTACTTCAAGTTTCGGAGCAACTGTTGTCAAAGCAAAGAGATACTCTGTATGAAGCTAACATCAATCCAATCGCTTCATTTGTCACAGAAGGTCTAGTGATCTTTGGTCAAAAGACTCTTCAAACGACACCATCAGCATTGGATCGAATAAATGTACGTAGATTGCTGATCTTCGTCAAGAAGGAGATTTCTAGAATTGCTTCAGGTCTTCTTTTCGATCAGAATGTACCAGCAACATGGAACAGATTTTTGGGTCAAGTTAACCCATTCTTGCAAAGCGTTCAGACACGTCTTGGCCTTTCCGACTTCAAGGTTATTTTGGATAACACAACAACTACTCCAGACCTTGTCGACAGAAATGTTATGTATGCTAAGATTTTCCTGAAGCCAGCAAGAGCAATTGAGTTTATTGCAGTTGATTTTGTTATAACAAATACAGGTGCTTCTTTTGACGATTAAGTTAAAAAAGTATAAAAGATGATATATACTTATAGGAGATATTAAATAATGAGTTTTTGGAACCAAGCAAGTGTAGAGCCAAAACGACAGTTTCGGTGGCTACTTTATATAGCAGGAATGCCCACATGGATAGTAAAGGACGTAAAGAAGCCAAGCTTCAACGTTACAAACACGTCCCATGATTTTTTGAATTACAAATTTCACTATCCAGGCCGAGTAGACTGGCAGGATATTTCTGTGACAATTGTAGACCCAGTTCAGCCTGACTCTGCAGCTAGTTTGGTTGCAATACTTGAAGGGGCTGGTTATGTTTTACCGAACGAGTACACATCCCAGGCTAATAAGCCTAGGACAATATCCAAAAAGTCTATGATTGACTCACTAGGTGGCCAGATTCACCTTGAGATGTTCAGTGCAAACACTGGCGCAGCAACAGAAAATGTAATAGAAAGGTGGACAATAAACAATCCTATAATTACTAGCGTTGATTTTGGCCAACTTTCATACAGTAACGATGAACTGGTCAATATTAGTATAGGACTTAAATATGACTGGGCCACTTTGGAATTACCAGAGCGAACACCCGGTAGAGTATGGACTCTTAACCCGAGCACAGAAACAGTAGAATAAAGAAAAGAGGAATAAATGTCAAGAAATTCTAAAAGAACTTCTGCAAACCAAGAAGCGGTGGCACTTCAACCCACCACACCAAAAGTACAAAACAGTAACAACCCTTTTGGTATCAGTTTCGTGATACCAACTGAGGTTGTCCGTTTACCTTCCGGAGGGCTTTTTTATCAGGAAGGTAGTACTTTACATGGAAAAGAAACAATAGAAATCAAGCAAATGACCGCAAAGGAGGAAGAAATATTAGCAAACTTATCTTTCCTCGAAGATGGGTCTATGCTAGATCGCCTGCTTTTGAGCGTCATTGTAGATACTTCTGTTAACCCCGAAGAGCTTTTACAGGGAGACAGAGAAGCTCTCATATACGCTTCGCGTAGAATATCATACGGGCCCGAGTATGGTGTAAAGCAGTTGTGTGACAATTGCGGCAAAGAAGCTGTCTTCATATATGATTTGTCAAAGTCTTCTGTGAAGGAGACAGATCTTGGAGGAGCAATCAGAGATGAATCAACGGGATTTTACTCGGTTGTCTTACCTCAGTCTGAGATAAGAGTGACCTTGCGACACTTAACTAAAGAAGATCAAAGTTATTTGGACGAGCAAGAAAAGAGAGCAAAAGATCTTAATATTGAAAGTTCAAAGACTGTAAACTTTTTGAAAAAATCGGTTGTTGAGGCAAACGGAATCAGCGATCAGCAAATGTTAAATAAATTATTTGATGTTTTGCCAGTGCTTGATATACGTAAAATAAAACAAGTCAGTAATTCTATCATACCCACCATGGATACAAAACAAGAGGTGGCGTGTGGCAACTGTGGTCATGTTGCCGAAAGAGAGGTGCCCTTCTCGTTGGGCTTCTTTTGGCCTGAACTCTGAATACGTAAAAGAAGTTACGTATGAGCAAATAATGTTTCTACAACATCACGGTAAATTTACTTTTACCGAAGCATATAACTTACCGGTTGGTCTAAGAATTTGGTTTGTAGATAAGAATATCGAACTTATTGAAAAAAGAAACGAACAACAAAACAAAGAAAATAAAATTGGCTGATATTTAGTAATAGTAACAACGCTAAGAAGAGGTGCTATTTGTGGTTGATGGTAATAAGTTTTCCCCGAATCAATTAAAACAGTTAAAAGATGCTTTTGACAACTCCATGTCGGATAAATTCGGCCTTGGAGCCGAGCGCGTAAAGATGCTCGGTGGCTTCTTGGATATGTTTGACGAAGGTAGTAAAATATATGAGTCAAAGATCAATTCCATTCGAAATACTGGAAAACTTTTAGATTCTATTATAGGAGACGAAGGCCAAGAAGGTCTCGTGGGTCGCCTCGCGGGAATATCTGAAGGGTCTTTTAGATTCTTTGGCCGCATTAAGGAAGGTGCCGAAGCCACAGATGAATTAACTCAAAACTTGAGATCTTTCGTGATGGCGTCAAAAGATCAGCAAGCAGAGTTATCTCAACAGGCTGCATTATTTAAGGCGCTTGGTGTCCAAGTGTCAGATTTCACCAGTGTCATTGACAGCGCCCGATTGGCTTTTCAAATGTCATCGGCCGATGCAGCGAACCTGTCCAGACAGATCGCTGAGGTTGGTAATGCTACTGGTGTTGGTATGGGTAAAGCAATGGCAAATTTCAAAAGCGCACAACAAAGCATGGCATATGACTCTGGTAAATTGATGCAAACTTTTAGATCACTGCAGTTGACATCTGCTCAAACCGGAATTGGCTTTGACAAACTGGCCAGTTCTTTTGGGGATACGATGGATACATTTGAAGGTTCTGCAAATAAAGCCGGCTCCTTAAATGCGATACTTGGAAAATCTGTATTTAACTCGATAGAATTCCTGGGGCAATCAGAAGCTGAAAGAATCGAAACCATAGTTAAAGGTATTAGAGAGAATGTAGATATGCAGGCCTTAGGCAAAAACAAGTTTCAGCTTAAGGCAATTTCTAAAGGTCTGGGATTGTCACCCGAAGAGACCAGGCGATTATTAACCGGACAGATGTCGGTTGATGAAGCATTAGCTCAAAAAACAGAAGGTGACCCAAGAGCAAAGGCAACCAAAAAGATGGCAGAGCTTCTAAGTCAAGAAGTGAATCCTAGTCTGGACGATTTCGGGAACTTGTTAAAGACAATGAGAACGGCTCAGGGCCAAGGCATTATTGACCTGAATGACATCTTGAGAAGGCAAGCTAAAGACCTGACTGGCTTTGACTCACCTACAGAAATATTTGAAACAGTTCAATCATCTCTTAGGGAACTTGGAAGAAGAGGCGCCACTGATGATTTAAAAAAGAGAGCTGGGGAAATAAAAACCATATTTTCAACATACACTGATGAGGTTAAAAACGCACGCGACGCAGATGACCCGGCCGCAGCGCTCGCCGCCGCGAGTAAAACGATGCTTACAAACATTTCTAATAAGTTAAAAGAAATAAAAGCTGCAGTACCATTGACACCCGACACCGCTCAGAATCCGGCATCAAAGGCGCGCCAAGCGGCACAGATGAATATAGAACAGTTTAATATCGGATCTAACAAAATGATCACCGAAGCGTTCGCACCACTCGCTGATGTCCTTGGTCGAGTCGGAAAAAGGTTGGGATCAGGCGACGATGTAGACTTATTTGGCGGCACAAGGAAGATAATACTTCAAATTGGGAACCAGGCATACGATGCCATGCTCAAACTCGGAAAGGTGGATTCAAAACCATGATATCATTTAAAGACATAGCAGTAGGTAGTGATCACGTAGTAAGGTTCTTGCACGTAGCAACGGGCACAAGAGTTGAGTTCCCTGCTTTTATAACGCAATTCAGTGATCAATATCAAGTAAATTGGGGAACTGAGCAGATTTTTGGTAGAATGGACCCAATAAAGCCCTATCAGGGCACCAGCAGAAATATACAACTAGCTTTTGATGTTGTCTCATTTAACTTGTCGGACTCTAGAAAGAGTATGGACAACTACAGTACATTGATACAAATGCTCTACCCTGTATATAACACTCCTTTGGCTGGTGGGAACAAAGGGTTCGGCCGAACCTTAAAAGCACCTCCAATTATGAGAATTCAGTTCATGAACTTGGTAAAAAGCAATTCAGACAACTCTCCCGAAGATGGTTTGCTGGGCTGCATTAGTGGACTTAGCTTTGACCCCAATCGAGAGGCTGGGTTCTTTACACAAAGTAACGAAATTTTACCAAAAGTGTTTAACGTAAGCTTTCAGTTTACTCCTTTGCACGAATCTACTTTAGGCTTTGAGGAGAACAAGTTTATAAACACAGGCTTTCCATATGGTAGGCCTGCTGCCTCAAATCAAACAGGTGAGGGCCAGGGCACTGCTGAGGTTTCATCATTCAATCAAAACATAATAACAAACGGAAACACTTAAAATGCTTGACAGAAACGAAAAAAGAGATATACTAATAAATGACCACCCTTTGTACAAGAAAATGATAAGAGACCGCGGTATAGAGTTTATAAGGCATTTTTCGAAGATGAAAATATCGTATATTCCCCCTGAATCAATGGGAAATTTAACAATAATTGATCATGTTTATGCTACGGGCGATTCTTTGATGAAGTTGGCCTACAAATATTACGGAGATGTGAGGTACTGGTGGATCCTCGCCGCTTTTAATAAAAAGCCCATAGACAACTTAATAAAACTTGGAGATATTGTACATATACCTTTCCCTCTGGAAGAGGCTGCGTACCTATTAGATAAAGATGGCTAAAGACAATTCTTTTAACGAACAAGCATACTTAATGTGGGAACATTTCATTCATAAGCGTAAAGGTTCCAAGCTTTCTAAGAGCAAACTTATGTCCAAACCGGAAAAAACAGGCATGACGTTTCACAGGGTGGTCGGAAACTACCAGCCGGGGGATTTTATATCAAAGGTTATTAGTGATGGAAATAAATTTAGAAGATACCAGAATATACTGGACCTAGAATCTCATAAGATCTCTTCTTTGATCCCAGAGATTAAGCTTTTCAGAGTTTCTGGAAATAAATATATACCTTTTTACTTCCCAGAAGCAACACACAGGACTACAATGGGTTCCATCTTGACACCAGGATCATCGTTGGGCGCGGTAGGTATAAAAAGTTTTAACGTTAGTTTTGTGGGAAAAGATTTTTATACAAGAGATAAACTGATAGAGTGTTCTTTATCAATATATACAGATTCCATGGAGAATATATTCAAAGACCCTCAAGCCGGCTTTGCTCAATTAAGTGAGCTTTTCACTATCTCTTCGGGCCAGAATGGACTCAAGACACAAATAAGAGAGGGTTTCTCGAAAGAGGTTGCGACTGATAGAATAAACAGACCATCTTCTCATGAGATAGGTGCAATATTGGGTTATGCAGTTCCAGACGACGAAGGGGTGTTTTCATCTCAAGAGAGAAATGCAATACAGAACACCAACTTGATGCTGAGATTGACATACACCGGTCACAACATAAGCGTATCTCAAGACGGCCAGACCACAATCGACATAACGTACATTGGTAGGATGGACGGGTCTTTGAATAACTCTGCCTATAATATCCTCGCTGGAAAAGATGAAATAATTGAATTAACCAAGATACAGTCAGATATAAATTTCTTTAAGGGCTCTACTTCTGTTAGTGAAGCGGAAAGGAAGGAAAAACTAGCTTCACTGCAAGCGAAGGTAAGATCAGCAAAATCATCGAAACTGAGAGCAATTGCTGAGATACTGGAAGCCACGGAAAAGGTAAACTTTTCATCCATATCTCCAAAAGAAATGAAAGAATTTAAGAATTTTATAAATCAAGTGACGTCAAGTGCTGAAGGTTCCGAAAAAAAAGAGGCACCAAAATCCCCAAAGCCAACAAAGAAAGAAGGGACACCCGACCAGAAGCAAAGTTCAAGTAAGGCTAAGCTGCCACACAACAATACAGCTATACAATATTACTTTCTGGGTGACTATATGCAGGCTGTCATGGAAATGATGATTTCTGAAAAGAAGAAGGCGCTGAGTGAAATAGAAAAAAGTACAGACACAGATAAGCAAAAAATAAAAAAAGGAATAAGTCAATCAATCGATAATTTGAAAAATTATAAAATATTATACGGGAATACGCCAATTTATACTGGACTAGACCAGATAACAATTGCTAATTTGGCAGATATACCAGTTAGTGCAAAGCTATTAGCACAGCATTTATTCGAGGACATAATACAAACACAATCAACAAAGTTCACTTTGTCAAATTTTTTAGATAGTGTTGTTGGAAAACTTTATCCATCCTGCTTAAATAATCACCTTTACAGGGACGCTTCAAATTTACACGACCCAATAAGCATTAGATCTATGACAATATCTGGCCCGGACATAAAGTCAATGAACTCTTCTAATGTTGATATAAAGCAAATAGGCGGACTCTTGGGTAGGAAAAACATAAATAGAAACTTTGACGAAGACAAGGAGTATTACTTTATATATTCAGAGATGACATCTCGTGAATCGATTGCTAGAAAAGGTAACAGGGATGACGATTTAAAGAGTGGAGTTTATCACTTCAATCTTTCTAAAGACAGGGGGATGGTGAAGTCTATAGATTTTTCTCAAGCTACTGTGCAATACAGAAAAGAAGCACTGATGCTTGAGTCTGTGTCGCTTTTTGACGAACTCAAGATGCCGTACAACGTTTCAATATCTATGCATGGAAACAGCTTGTTCTTGCCGGGATCCATGATCTATGTTAACCCTTCTAGTATCGGTTTTGGGGATCCTAGAAACCCAAGATCAGCCTCGGCCAGACTGGGGATCGGTGGATATTACATTATCGTGTCGGTCAAAACAAGTTACAATCAAGGTAACATGGTAACTACTTTAGATGCTAGACATCAAGACTGGGCATCAGATGGTAACACTATATCAACATTGCAAGAGATGGAACAGTTGGGCATCACGGCCGAAGCCCGCAGAAATGTCGCGGCTGACAAAAATCCGTTCAGATTGGAGTTAAACTGATGAAAAAAAAGTTTGATTTTAAAGGCGGCACAGGATCCACGATTAAAGATTCGTTTGATAATAGAAAGCAGTACAAAGAACAGGCAATTATCAAAAATGTAGAATTACTTGACACTCTTTATCAAAACTGCAATTATGGACTTTTGAACAGTGACTACGAGCCAGTTTGCTTAAACACCGATGAAAATTTAACAAACTTGTCAAAATTCACCGAAGGCCCCGCGGGCCTTTATGCTATAAACTTTGTTGTGAGGGCATTTGAGAGCTTCCAGCGGTATTACATTGCCACAACCATCGATAAAGGTCTTGACTTTCCACCTGTTATTGGCCAGCCGTTACCAAGAAGAGGCTTCGCTAACTTAGATTCTACATGGCGCCAGTATATATCTACACAGATTAATAATTATGGTATGCTGCTAGCAGAAGATCTTAGTAACATAAACGATCATCAGGAGATGTTATTTAATCTAATCAGAACGAATGTAGAAGAATTCCCAATAACAAAAAGCGGATTTCTTTTGTCAAATAAGTGCCCAATCTCAGTTTCGGGCCTAACCATTGAATTGACAGAGTTGAGGTACGATCAGGACACCGAGAAGAGTCAGTTCTTTAATTCGTATGAATATGGATGCTTTGCAGAGTTGGTTTCTGAAATGGGTTTTTATATAGATAAAAACGTTCCATGGCGCTTAATAGCTAATTTAGAATCTCCCATTATGAAAAATCAGATTTTAAAGTATGCGCCGAATGCGACACCAGAGCAGATATTGAATCGAACGTACAGAAAGAAGACGCACTTTGAGGACATCTCTGCTGTTTATTTTTTCTATGCCCGAGTTTTGCAAAATGCCTTGGCGCGCTCCAATATAGAATATACACCCAGCTATTCTCAAGAGTTTTTGGTTGAAGAGACTTTAAAAATAAGAATGCTGGAGACCAATATGGATATGGCCAATTTACCTCGAATGAAAGAGGATGTTTTGAACATCCATAGAGCGTACTCACCCTCTCATCCAAACAATCCGCTCAAGCCGGCCGCTGCAAAGATCGGAAAGTTCTGTTCTGAAAAAATAAAAGAAATTTATCTTGCAAAAAGACAGAAAAGCAGTTATAGTATAAGCACACTAAAGGATTTAATGTGATACTGCAGACGCTTGATATAAAAGATAATTGCACAGGAATATTTCATCAAGGCTCTTTTTTGCTGGATGAGGTAGAGCAAATTTGTTCATCTTATAATGTTGCATGGAAACACTCTCCGATGTTGGACGATACTCAGTTTAGATACTTGTATCTTTCGGTGAAGGATGATGACTTGTCTACATACTGTAATGACCCGGAACTATTCCTTACATATAGGAAGAAAATGGAGGCCCATCAGAAGGCCGCTATATCCGCTAAAGTTAGCCTCGAAGAGGAGTGTTTTTTCGACTTGCTGCCTAAGCATCAGCTAACAAAGTGGTTCAGTATCAAACAACAGGCTTTAGAAAATTTGCTTAACACTAAAGACAAGCAAGAGGACTACGATATTTTACACAAGATACACGTTTTGGTTTCTAATATCGCTAGACAGAACATTCAATTTGGAACCAAGCCTGGACGCGTACTGTACAACATGTTCGGATCAGCAACAGGAAGACTAACTACTAAAAGAAACTCAGTCCCTGTCCTAACATTAAAGCCGGAGCAGAGAGAACTATTGAAACCTCAGAACGATGCTTACGTGGAGTTGGATCTAAACGCTGCAGAGGTGAGGATGCTGATGGCTTTGACAGGCCGAGAGCAGCCACAGGGCGATATTCATGAATGGATCGTATCCAATGTGTTCAATGGAGCAATACAGCGCTCACAAGCCAAAATAGAGTTGTTCTCTTGGCTGTATAATCCTTCGAATTCAAAAAGTCGATTCGACCAAATTTTTTCGCGGCAAATTTTTCGAGATTTTTACTTTCCTGAGGATGAGGTGTTGGTAACGCCTTTTGGACGCCGCTTGGTTGTGGACGAAAGAAAAGCGCAAAACTATCTGCTCCAATCGACGACATCGGACCAAGTTTTGGAAAATGCTTACAAGATTCAAAAAATGCTCAAGGGCAAAAAGTCGACTATAGCTTTTACGCTCCATGATTCGATTATACTTGACATGGCGAAAGAAGATGTTATAATGTTAAAAGATATCAAAAATCAATTTGACACCACTCGCTGGGGCCGCTTTGTAAGTACGTGCAAGATCGGCAAAACTTTTGGTAATTTAAAGGAATTAAAACTTTGAAAAATATTTTAGGCATTGGCACAGCTGGTTGTAACGTTGTGGAACAGTTATCGCAGTATCCTGTATACGATTGTTTTTGCATTTCAAACGAAATTAAAAAAACATCTAAATACAAATTTGCGTTACCTGAACAATCTGACCCTGAAGCCTATGAATCCATGGAAATGGAAAAAATACATAAATGGCTTGACAAAATTGAAAAACAGTGTACAATAGTATTATGTGGCGCATCGGACTCAGCGGGAATCACGTTGCGAGCATTGGAACAGCTTCACAAGTCTCAAGTAAAGATGGATATAGTTTACATTATGCCTGAGTTGGAGGTGCTGTCGGAAACAAAGCAACTGCACGAACGCTCTGTCAGGGGCATTTTGCAAAATTTTACTAGATCTGGCTTATTTGAGAAAATTTGTCTCGTATCCAACCTTCGGTTGGAGGAAATGGCCGGCTCAACAAACGTATTTGATTATTATAATCAAATAAATCATGTTTTTACTGGAATGTACTACATGTTGGATGTCTTTAAAAATACGAAACCTGTAACTTCCACCTTTAAAAGGCCGAAGGACTCTTGTAGAATTACCACCATTGGAGCTTCTTCTTTGGAAGGTGAAGATAAGTTACTTTTTCCTTTTAATCAAGAGGTAGATGTGGTATACTATTATGGTATCAACGAAGAAAAGTTAAAGACGGAAGAAAACTTGTTTAGAACGATTACAAATAAGGTAAAATCGCGAATTACCGAAGAAACAAAAGTATCATTTGGGATATACCCAACACAATATGAAGATGACTACATTTATGTAGAATATTTTTCTCCAAAAATTCAACAAATAGTTGTTGACAAAGAATAACAAATAAGATATTATATAAGAAGTTGGTCAGGAAATTTGCTGACCTGCTATAGCCGAGAGTGTGCAAAAAAACAACATACCATAAGGAGGTAATAATAATGGCACTTAATTTAGACGCAATGAAAGCGAAGTTAGATAAACTTAATGGAAAGGGAGACGGAAAGAAGAATTTCTGGCGCCCTGAAGACGGGGAAAGCAATATTCGCATTGTTTCAACTGCGGACGGAGACCCTTTTAAGGAGCGGTTTTTCCACTACGGAATCGGTGGCCAATCATTCCTTTGTCCAAAGAGAAACTTTGGGGATGATTGCCCAGCTTGCAATTTCGCAAACCGTCTTTGGAATGAGGGTACAGAAGAAAGTAAAAAGCAGGCAAAGGAAATGTTTGCAAAGCAACGATTCTTTTCCCCGGTTCTTGTTCGAGGCGAAGAAAGTGAGGGCATTCGAGTTTGGGGTTATGGTAAGATGGCTTATGAAAAGTTGCTTACAATCGTGCTTGACCCTGATTATGGAGATATTACAGACCCCGAGACGGGTAACGACTTGAAATTAATGTACGGTAAGTTACCTGGAGCTAGTTTTCCCCGTACTGATATTCGACCACGACCACGAAAGACTGTTCTTTGTGACGAGGCCGTTGGTGGAGATGACCGTTGCGCGGAGCTTTTGGAAACTATCCCAAACTTTGACGAAATTTTCGAAAGAAAGACGACTGAGGAAGTTCAGTCAATTATGGACCAGCACTTATCAGCAGACACTGGAAATCAGGAAGTTGAGAAGTTTGGTTCCAATAACACACAGACAGACTCTGTGGAGGCCGCATTCAGCGACCT
>CAACVD010000916.1_pt1 | contig 14200 bp, 18 predicted proteins | sample 2381771 | NCBI WGS metagenome assembly CAACVD01 (sample SAMEA5211965, study PRJEB30684) | marine metagenome | biome: Marine; feature: Epipelagic; material: Water | collected 2015-10-15 | depth 15 m | reverse complement strand
CTAGCTAAATCACAAAAAAGTTTAAAGTCTTGGACCAAACAAAAATGGAGAACCAAATCAGGTAAACCATCAAACAAGACAGGTGAAAGATATTTACCCAGTGCTGCAATAAAAAGTTTATCCCCTGCAGAATACGCAGCTACAACAAAAGCAAAGCGTCAAGGAACAAAAGCAGGTAAACAGTTTGTGAAACAACCAAAGAACATCGCAAAAAAAACGAGAGCCTATAGGAGGGTGACATGACAAAAATAAAAGACATGATTATGGAAAAATGGAATGGCTTAAACAAAAAAGGTAAAATGTTTGTAGCCTTCATAGCATTAGTAATACTATTAGCTATTATTCAAGGAGTAGCATAATGATATCAACAGTAGTAAAATTTATAGCAGCATTTGGTGTTAATAAAGCTATTAAAAAATTTGGTAAAGTTTTAGTAGATAAAGCTAGAACATTTATGAAAAAAAACCCTAACACGGTTGCAAAAATGAAATCTAATGTAGAACAAACACCAGTAGAAAAATTACCAATGTTTAAAAAGTTAAGTAATAGATATGTTAGTGAAGGCGTTGATTTTAGTGGATTGAATAAAGGGACTGATATCACTAAAGGTATGATGAAAAAATAATGACAAAATCTTTATCATCTAAGCAAAAAAAAATAGCAAATCAAAGCCCTCCTTATGATAAAATTACAGGAGAAGATTTTCAAACTTTAAAAATGAAAAAAGGTAACGACATATCAAAAAATATGTTTGCTAAAAATAATGGCAATAGCAAAAAGAGTACGTAATAAAAGTACAGGTAGAAATTATAAGAAGGAATATGCTTCTTATCAAGGTAAACCTTCTGCCATTGCTAAAAGAGTTTCTAGAGACACTGCCCGTAGAGCAATGCAAAAACGGGGAATAGTTAAAAAGGGAAGTGGTATGGATGTTGACCACAAGGATGGTAATCCTATGAACAACAATAAAAAAAACTTACGAGTAGTAAGTAAATTTAAAAATCGTTCCTTCGCTAGGAACAAAAACGGAGGAAAAAAATAATGCCAGTATTAGCAGTAGCAGCCATACCTACAGTCGCTAGTTTCTTAATGAGAATGGGAGCAACAAAAGCAGCTAAAAAGTATGCACCTAAATTACTTAAACAAGCAAGAGCGTATATTAAAAAAAATAAATTAATATTATCAGGAAATAAAGTTATAAAGCCTAAAAAAGGTAGTATTAAAACAGTTAGACCTACAAACAAAAAACCAACAACTAAAAAGGATTCTTTTGATGAAGCATTAAAGAAAAAAGAAGGTGCAGCTAAATTTAATAAACTTAATAAAACTGTACAAACTAAAAATCCTAAAATTAAAACAAAAAATAAAATTAATAAAGCACCTAAAGCGTATGTAGATAAATTTGGTAATCCTCATAGAACAGCAGCAGGAGCAGATAGAGCAAATAAACTTAATAAAAATCCTAGAATTAAAACAAAAAATAAAACAAAAAATAAAAAGAAAAATAAAATAGATGATACTAAAACAGTAACTAATGTTAATAAAACTCCTGTAGTTGCTCCTAAAATTAAAAAGGTAGCAAAAATAGGAGCAGGTTTAGTTCTTGGAGGATTAGCAGTTGACCAAGCTTCTAAAGTTTTAAGTAATATGGGTAAAACATCAGATAGTGGACCTTCTACTTTTGCTGCTGCATTTAAAAAAGCAAGAAAAGAAAAAGGACCTAACTCTACATTTACTTACAAAGGTAAACAATATAGTACTGTTACAGTAGACCAATATCAAAAAGCAGGTTTTAATAGTCTTCGTGAATACTTAAACGCTCAAAAAAAGAAGTAATGGCTTTATCAGACGCAGAAAAAAAGAAAAACTTTTTAAAAAAACATGGATTACCTAGGTTTAATTCTTGTGTGTTGCGTTCTGAAGGTGGTAAAAAAGGAAAAGTAGGTATTTTAGTAAACGGAAAACCTAAATTAATACGTTTTGGTGATGCTTCTATGGGACATAACTACTCTCCTGAAGCTAGAAAGTCTTTTAAAGCTCGTCATGCAAAGAATATTGCTAAAGGTCCTACTAGTGCAGCTTACTGGGCTAACAAATGTCTGTGGGCAGGACCTAGTGGTAGTAAAAAATCACCTCCTAAAGGTCAAAAACACAGAAAAGGATAACAATTTTAATGACAAGTAGTTTATATGTGTGTATAATAAAGGATAAGTGTTAAAAAATATGTTTAACATTGATAAACCTAAAAAAACAGAACTTTCTGACCAACAAAAAAAGTTTTTAACAGTATTGTTTGGTGAAGCTAATGGAAATGCTAAACAAGCTGCAGAAATAGCAGGATATTCTGAATTTTATTACCCTGATTTAGTAAAAAATTTAAAAGAAGAAATAATTAATAGAGCAGAAGAAATATTAGCAGCTCATTCACCTAAAGCAGCATTAGGAATGATAAATGCTTTAGATGAAGATGGTTCTACACCGGGTGTTAATATTAGAATGGAAGCAGCTAAACAAATTTTAGACAGAGTGGGCGTTTCTAAGAAAGAAAGAATTGATATGAATGTCAAACAAGCGACAGGAATTTTTATTTTACCCCCTAAACATGGAACAACAGGAACAACAGAATAATTATCAAAAGCGTAAAAGACGAGCAAGAGTTATACCTTTTGGATATACAGTTGATGAAAGTAATCCTGAATATTTAATTCCTATTGAATCAGAATTAGATGCATTACAAGAAGCAGAAAAGTATTTACAAAATTGCTCGTATAAGGAAGTTGCAGAATGGTTGATGAGAAAGACAGACAGGAAAGTAACGGGCATGGGATTACGCAAGATTCTAATGAGAGGTTGGTAGAACCTCCAAAACCTAAAGCAAAAGGTAGAAAAAGAAAAGTTGCTACTCCTAAAATATCAAGCTCAGTAGCCAAAGCAAAAAAATCTGCTACAGAGTCTTTAACTAACTCTTACAAAAATTTAGAGAAAGCTAGAGAAAAGTATAAAGCAGAACAAGAAAAGTATAAAAATAAAAAAGAAAAGTTAAAAGATTTAGACAATGCTTTAGAAGGAAAAGTTTCTACAGTTTTAGAAACAACTCAAATTGAAGAGACTACTCCTAGTATACAAAAAGTTTTAAAAGAACGAGAGGTTATATTTGAACCTAATGAAGGACCTCAAACAGAATTTTTAGCAGCACCTGAACGAGAAGTATTTTATGGTGGTGCAAGAGGGGGTGGCAAATCTTATGCGTTATTAATTGACCCATTAAGATATTGTCACAAATCTGCTCATCGTGGTTTATTTATTAGACGTACGATGCCTGAACTAAGAGATATTATTAATCATTCTCTTAATCTTTATCCTAAAGCTTATCCCGGTGCTAAATGGAGAGAGCAAGAAAAAGAATGGAGATTTCCTTCAGGTGCTAGAATAGAGTTTGGATATGCTGAGAACTTAACTGATGTACTTCGTTACCAAGGACAATCTTATACTTGGATTGGAATAGATGAATTACCTCAATATCCAACCGAAGATATTTATAATTTTCTTCGGTCTTCTTTAAGAAGTGTAGACCCTAATATACCAGTATATATTAGAGCAACAGGTAACCCCGGAAACGTAGGTTCCCATTGGGTAAAAAAAATGTTTGTTGAACCCGGAGAACCTAATGAAGCATTTACTGTAGCTATCCCTACAATGGCAGGAACTAAATCAATTACTAGAAGATTTATTCCTGCAAAATTACAAGATAATCCTTATCTAATGCAAACAGATGATTATCTTATTATGTTATCATCTTTACCTGATGTACAACGTAAACAATTTTTAGAAGGTGATTGGGATGCTTATGAGGATTCTAGTTTTCCAGAGTTTTCTAGAGAAGTCCATGTATTAGATAATTTTGAAATACCTAATAACTGGATGAGATTTAGAGCAGCAGACTGGGGATATAGTTCACCTGCTTGTTGTTTATGGTTTGCAGTTGACCATGATAATGTAATGTATGTATATCGAGAATTATACACACAAAAAATTACAGCAGATGAATTTGCAAAACAAGTTATAGATTTAGAGTATGGAGAATATATTAGATACGGTGTATTAGATTCTTCTACTTGGGCTAACAGGGGAGATGTTGGACCTAGCATAGCAGAAACAATGATTAAAGAAGGATGTAGATGGAGACCATCAGATAGAAGTCCTAGAAGTCGTGTAAATGGTAAGTTAGAAATACATAAAAGATTAAAACTAGATGAAGATACAAAAGAACCTACTTTATATATTCTTAATAGTTGTAAAAATTTATTAAGAACATTACCTATGTTACCCCTTGATAAAAATAATAGTGAAGATGTAGACACTAAAGCAGAAGACCATGCTTATGATGCACTAAGATATGGATGCATGAGTAGACCTGCTCACCCTCATAGTTTACAAACTCATTCTCCTTTATCAAGAGAACAAAAGTTTAAACCAGTGGATGAAGGATTTGGATATTAAAAGTAAAATTAAAATAGGATATAGAAATTACTCTTTAGAAAAAAATGATAGAGTATGGAATAAACAAACAGAATCCTATGGTCAGTTTCTTTCTAAAGAAGGTATAATATGTTTATCTTCTGAAGAGGATAGTATATCACAAGCTAATACATTAATACATGAGGTACTCCACGGTATCGTGTATCAATGGGGTTTAGAATCAGAGCTTGATGATAAAGAAGAACGAATTGTTAATACTCTATCAAATGGTATAACAACAGTTTTTCGAGATAACCCGTGGATGTTAAACTTTATAAAAAATAAAGTTGAGGAGGAAAAAAAGAATGATGAAAAAAAGTGAAATGAGCAAAGAAATCAAAACTGAATTAGGTACAACTTACAAACAAGGTGAGTTAGGTTCTGCTGCTGATGGTGCTGTAAAAAACAGTCTATTAACACAGGGCGGTGCATTTCCTGCCGATGCTTATGCAGAAGGTAATGTAGCATATCCTAAACAAAGTAAATCAGAAGTTGATGCATCTATACTTAAAAAATATTCTCAAGGTGACCTTGCAGAATAATAATTAATGGACAAAACGAACGATATAGAAACAGGCGTTGATACTACAGCATCTCTTAAAGACGAAGAACAAGAGATATATGGTTTAGGTGCATTAGTAGAAGAAAAATTTAAGTTATCTGAAGACGCAAGATTATTTGACGAAAAAAGATGGTTAAGAGCTTACAGAAACTATAGAGGAATCTATGGTCCTGATTTAGCTTTTCGTGAAAACGAAAAATCTAAAGTATTTGTTAAAATAACTAAAACAAAAGTTTTAGCTGCTTATGGTCAGATAACAGAAGTTTTATTTTCTCAAGGTAAGTTTCCTATTGGTATAGAACCAACAACTATACCAGAAGGAGCTTCAGAATATGCACATTTAAAACCTGATGGTAAAAGTCAGCAACCTGAAAATCCTTATGGTTATCCGGGTGATGGTAAAGAAATAAAACCCGGAACAACTATTAACGAAATTTTAGGTGGTCTAAAAGATGAATATGGTTCGTTACCTTTTGAAGATGGTCCTGCACCGGATTTAAAATCTATGCCTCAGTTAGAACCTGCAAAGATAGCATCTGAGAATATGGAAAAAGTAATTCATGACCAATTAGATGAATCTTTAGCTTCTACTGTATTACGACATATTATTTTTGAAATGACGTTGTTAGGCACAGGCATTTTAAAAGGTCCTTTTAACTATGAGAAAAAATTACATAGTTGGGACAGTGAAGATGATACAGATGAATTATTTTATAATCCTAAAACAAAATTAACACCAAAAATAGAAGCAGTTAGTTGTTGGGATTTTTATCAAGACCCTAATGCAACTTCTATTGAAGATTGTAATTATGTTATTCAACGACATAAACTTACAGCTTCAGATATGAGAGATTTATTAAATAGACCTTTCTTTAGAGAAACAGCTATTAGAAATTGTATTGCATCAGGCTCAAACTATGAACAAAGAAGCTATGAAACGGCTTTGTATGATAGAGAAAATCAATCAGACTACAATCAAGATAGATTTGAAGTGTTTGAGTATTGGGGAAAAATGGATGCTAATCTTGCAGAAGAAGCAGGTTTAGAAGTTAACCCTGAAGAAGTAGATGTACTAAATGAAGTAGATATTAATGCATGGGTATGTAATGGTCATATATTAAGATTAGTATTAAATCCTTTTACTCCTTCTAGATTACCTTACATGGTTTGTCCTTATGAAATTAATCCTTATCAATTTTTTGGTGTAGGTATACCTGAAAATATGGATGATTCTCAACAAATTATGAATGGTCATGCACGTATGGCTATAGATAACTTAGCTTTAGCAGGTAATTTAATCTTTGATGTTGATGAAACAATGTTAGTACCCGGACAAGATATGTCTGTTTATCCCGGAAAAATATTTAGAAGACAAAGTGGACAAACAGGACAAGCAATTCACGGATTAAAGTTTCCTAATACTGCAAATGAAAATCTAATGATGTTTGATAAATTTAGACAACTAGCTGATGAATCAACAGGTATTCCTTCTTACTCTCATGGACAGACTGGAATACAATCAACAACTAGAACTGCAGCAGGTATGTCAATGTTATTAGGAGCTGCAGCTTTAAATATTAAAACAGTTATAAAAAATATTGATGATTATTTATTAAGACCTTTAGGAGAATCTTTATTTTCTTGGAATATGCAATTTAATAAAGATGCTAAAAAAATTAAAGGAGATTTAGTTATTAAAGCAAGAGGAACATCTTCCTTAATGCAAAAAGAAGTAAGGTCTCAAAGACTAATGACTTTTATGCAAGTAGCATCTAATCCTGCATTAGCACCTTTTGTTAAATTTCATACTATACTTAAAGAAATTGCTAAGTCTATGGATATAGACCCTGAACAAGTTATTAACGACCCTGAGAAAGCAGCATTGTATATGAAAATGATGGGAGGACAAAATGAAAATCAACAGACTGGGAATACTGGTGGAATCCCCGGCATGGGAAGTACTGGAGGAGTACCTTCAGGAGCAAATCCGCTTGACCCAACGGGCGTTGGAGGTGGCAACATTGGAGTTGGAAGTGTTCCGACTACAGGGGAAGCTCAATTCTCTTCGCCAAATAATAGCCCTCAAGGAACAGGTGAACAGTAAATAGTATGGCAGATACAAAAACATCAGAAACTTTAGCACAAGAAGTTAAAAAACAAGATTATGGTATTTATAATCAAGGAAGAATAAAACTTAATTATAATGATGAAACTCAAGAATACTCTGAACAGTATGAACCTACAGAAGGATATAAAATGTTTATCCCTCCTATACCTAAAGATGTTAAATTACCTACTGATGTAACTGTACCTGAATTACCTACTACTGACCCTATGCCAAGTTTACCTTCTGAGCCTGCAACTCCTATAGTACAACCAAGAGATGAAGGTGAAACTGCAGGTGAAAGACGCAGAAGAGAAGATATGGAAAGATTTGGTCCGGGACAAGACCCTATGACATTTTCTAAAACAATGTCTAATATATTTACTCCGGGTACAGAACAAAATCTTTATTATTCTACTAGGGGTATACTAACTCAAGATGGAAATAATTTAACAGTAAATTTTGACCAGATAGATGAAGAAGGAGGATATGGTTTACCTTCTTTCCTAGGTGGTGCATTTAAGTATGCAGAAAAAGATATTATATCTGGAACAGTTAATAGATTAAAATATGCAGGTATTATTGAAGGCGGAAAAGATATAGATGAAACTAAAGGATTGTATACATTTACTATTAATAGAGAAAAAATGGATAAGTATACAGACAATGTTTCTTCTTTAGCTAATAAATTAACTGGAGGCTACAGAGATGCTAACGGTAATTTTGTAAGGCGTAATGATTATTTAATAGAAGAGCTAGGTAAATTAGGTAAAGATGATGCTACTAAATTTATATCTGATATGGCTATAGCTTCTGATAATGATAATATGAAAAATATTATTGATAACGCAATAGCTAATGGAACTAGAGGGGCAGCAGCAGCATTAATAGCTTTCCAAACAGGTGAGGAATTAGATTTAGATAGAAAAGGTTTGTTTGGATTTACTTATTATAATGATGCATTTAAAGAAGCATATACTAATACATTAAATGAATTAAAAGGGGCAGAAGAAGAAGTAAGTGATACTTCTTCAGGAGATTCAAGTGGAGATTCTACAAGAGATAGAGTAGCAGAATCAGGAGACCCTAAAGCACAAGAACTATTAAATGAGTTAAATGATTTACTAAAAGACAAAGATAGAAAACCTGAACCTAACAGAGTACGAACACCTCAAGGAACTAAATCTTCTCAAGGTTTAACATCTAGCCAAAAAGAAGCTTTAGCAGGAAGTGGTGGATTTGCCTCAAAGACTACTGGTACAAAAGCAGGCACTGGTTCATCAGGACCACCGGGAAGAGAAACTTCTACTAAAAAAAATACTGGTTCATCAGGACCACCGGGAAGAAATTATTCAAGTACACCAAAATCTAATACTAATAAATCCAACACTAATAAAACCACAGGAAGTGATAATAAAACAAGTGCAAATTCAAAAGCACTAGGTGCAAGAGGTTTATAACAAGTTTCTACTAACGTAGAAAAGCACTAGAATTTCTCTAGTGTTAAAAGGGCTACCTAGGATAACCTAGCCCCCTTATTTTTTACACAACAAAATAAGAGCTACCTGTTACCATTCGCAGCCCTCGTAACTTAAAAGGAGTTATTCATGAATGAAGAAGAAAAGCAAACTGAAGTTATTGAGGAAGGCAAAGAATCCGCACCAGTGGAGACTAAGTCTGAATCATTAGTAAGTTCAAAGCCTTACAAAAACAAAGACCGTGAGGATGTTTGGAAAGAAGATGAACCCAATAACGAACAGAGTGCAGCTACCGTTGACAAGGACACCGAAGAAAATTCTAAGGCTACTCCGGATGAACAACGCCCTGCAAGTGCTGAAGAAAAGGTGTTTAAAAAAAGATATGATGACCTTAAACGCCATCACGATTCTACTATCGGGAAGCACAAAGATGAACTTTTAAAACTTAAAAAGCAAGTCGAGCAAGCCGCTAAAAAAGCCTATCTACCTCAAATGTCTAAAGATGAATTAGATGATTGGAGAAAAGACAATCCTGAAATGTATGATGTTATGAAAACATTAGCATATGAGGAAGCTGATGAAAAAACAAAAGCTGTTGAAGTTAAACTAGAAGAGATTAAAAATGCTCAACTAAATTTAGCTAGAGAAAAAGCAGAAGTGGAATTAATTAAATTACACCCTGATTTTTACGATATTAAAAGCAGTGATGAATTTCATGAGTGGGTTGATAAGCAAGATGATATGATTAAAAATTGGTTATACAACAATTTTGATAATGCTAAACTTGCTGCTAGAGCTATTGATTTATATAAGATGGATTCAGGTCTATCTAAAAAAGCAAAAGTATCTAGTTCAGAGGCTAAAGCAGAAGCAGCAAAAGCTGTTACTAAAACTCGAACAGGTGAAGAAAACAAAATGAAGGAAAAGAAAGTTTGGAGCTTAAAAGAAATTTCTAAACTTAAACCTTATGAGTTTGATAAGTTAGAAAAAGAAATCGATACAGCAAAACGAGAAGGTAGAATCACGTCTTAACGAACTAACTAAATAACAATAAAGGAGAAATAAAATGGCAGTATCAAGAAGTTCCGGTTACGGAAATTTGCCTAATGATAATTTTATCCCTCAGATATTTAGTCAAAAAGTTCAAAAATTCTTCAGAAGAGCGTCTGTTGTTGAGGATATCACAAATACAGATTATGCCGGAGAAATTGAAAATTTTGGCGATACTGTGAAAATTATCAAAGAACCTGTAGTAAGCGTACAGTCTTACACAAGAGGTTCAGTAGTAAACCCGCAAGACTTAGCAGATGACCAAATTACTATGGTTGTTGACCAAGCTAATGCTTTTGCATTTAAAGTAGACGACATTGAAGAAAGACATTCTCACATTAACTTTGAGAGTGTTGCAACTTCATCAGGTGCGTATGCTCTTAAGAATAACTATGACCAAAACGTATTATCAAATATGTTCTCAGGTGCAGGAACAACTATTGGTTCCGATGGCTCAGGACAAGACGTAGGTTTTGGTTCTTCAGAAGTAGACCCATTAAACGTAATGGCTAATCATTCTAAGAGACTAAACGCAGCAGACATTCCATTTGAAAACAGATGGTTTGTTGCTTCACCTGCTTTTTACGAGCAATTACAGCAAACTGATTCTAAGTTACTTGACACACGTTTTTCAGGAGACGCTGACGGCGTACTGAGAAATGGTAAAGTGTACGAAGGAAACATTGGTGGTTTTACTTTATATATGAGTAATAACTTACCTGCTTCTTCAACATCTAACTATGAAAAGTTATTATCAGGTCACATGTCTTCAGCTTCAACAGCAAATCATATTGCTAAGATTGAAGTTGTAAGAGACCCTGATTCTTTTGCTGATGTTGTACGTGGCTTACACGTTTTCGGAAGAAAAGTACTAAGAACAGAAGCTCTACTTGCAGAGCATATATTAGTCGATTAATAGAGGAGGAACTATATTATGACAGCATATAATAGCAGTGTTACTTCTACTAACATTCCTGCAAAAAGGGGTGCTAGTATTCCAAGAGTAATATCAGACGTAGTAGATTTTTCTTCTACTACAAATGCTTCAGGCGACACTTTTGATATCTTACCTATTCCGGCTAATTCTTTAGTTTTAGCTGCAGGTTTTGATATTATGACAGTAGGTACTGGTTCAGGAACAGTTGCACTAGGAGATAGTGTAGATGCAGACCAGTATGTTGCAGCAGTAAACTTACAAGCTGCAGGACAAAAAGTAACGCTAGACGCTAACTACGCTTATTCTTCTGCTGATGCTATAAGAGCAACTATTGCTACAGCAGCAGTAAATGGAATAATCAGAGTATGGGCTTGTGTTATTTCACTAGATGATGGTGCAACATTATCTGATAGTGATACACAAACATCAACTTACTCATAATACATAAATAATAAAGGGGGGTTTATTCCCCCCTTTAACTAAATTTAAAATGCCAATATATATTTATGAAAATACTAAAACAGGTAAAGTATGGGAAGAGAATGTCCCCTATGAAGATAGAAATAAAATTGTTAAAAAAAATATAATTAGAATACCTGCAGCTACTAATATGCTTCGTATTTTAGATACAAATGAAAATAAAATTAGAGACCGTTTAGGTAGTATGGTCCAACAAGGTTATAAACAAAGAGATACTCTAGAAAAAAGAGGATTAATAAAAGTTTCTAACACTGAAAAAGAAAGTAGAGAGAAACGTAAACAAAAAAGGAAATGGGTATAGATGAATTATTTACAATTATGTAATGCTGTATTATTAGAACTCAATGAAGTTGTATTAACTAGTGCAAACTTTGCAAATAGTAGAGGTGTACAAACTGCAACTAAAGAGTTTATTAATAAAGGTATTTCTGATTTGTATAATGCAGAATTAGAATGGGCATGGCTACACTCATCTAAAACTCAAGACACAATAGTAGGTCAACAAGAATATACTTTACCTACAGATATGAGAAAAGTAGATTTTGAATCTTTTTATCTTACACCAAAACAAGTTATATCTAATAATGAATTTACAAGTAATATTTCTAATTGGACAACTGTATCTGGTTCTCCTTCTTATTCAAGTTTAGGCAATGGTAGATTATTATTAAATAATTCAGAGGTAACTCAATCAGTAACCGTAACTACTAACAGACCCTATCAGTTAGCAGTAAGAGCAATGGGAGGAACTATTAATCTTAAAGTAGGTACTTCGTCAGGGGATAGTAGTATTATTAATAGTAATATTTCTGTTACTAATGTAGGTGAAGGTAAAATGCATTATGTTTTATTTACCCCTACTGTTTCTACTATTTTTATAGGATTAGCAAATACTGCTAGTGCAGATTATTATGTAGATTTTATAAAGTTAGCAGAAGATTTTCAACCTTTTAAATTAAGATATATTTCTTATGACGATTTTTTAAGAGAATATACTCATAGAGATTTTGATACAGATGTTAAATATAAAAAACCTGATAGAGTATATAGAACACAAAATCACACAAGTTTTGGTTTAACACCTATACCTAATAAAGATACTTACACTATTAACTATGAATATTTTAAAACCCATACAGATTTAAGTAGTGCCACAGATGAACCTTTAGTGCCTTCTATATATCATGGTGTTATAGTTAATAGAGCTAAATACTATTTATATAAATTACGTTCTGATGTTCCTATGGCAAATATAGCTAATGCTGAATATGAAGATGGGGTTAAAAGAATTAGAATAGAAATGTTAAATAAACCTGATTATATTAGAGATTTAAGAGTCAATCTTAATACTTTATCTTCAGGGGGTTTAACTAACGTATAATGCCTGATACCTCTTCCTTAGCTCCTGCAATAGTTAGTTGTTCAGGAGGACTAGTTCTTAATAGAGATATATTTTCTATGCAACCGGGAGAAGCATTAGAGTTAAAAAATTTTGAACCTGATATTGCAGGTGGTTATAAAAAAATATTAGGAACATCATTATATAATTCTAATATTGTTCCTCAAGTTTCTTCTGCAAGTGAACGTATTGTAATGTCAGCTATATTTAATGATGTAGTATTAGCAGCAAGAGGAGGAAGTATTCATAGAGCAGGTAGTTCAGGTTCTTGGACATCTTTAATTACAGGATTAGGAACACCTACTGTTAATTATGAATTTAGAAGATTTAATTTTGATGGGACAGATAAAATTGTTATATGTTCTGGAACATCTACACCTAGAATATTAGATACTAGTTATAGTGTAACTAATGTTAATGCAACAGGAAGTAATAATTTTAAATTTGTTGAAATATTTAAAAATCATATTTTCTTTGCGGGGCATCCTACTAATAAACAAGAAATTAGTTTTATGGGTCCTTTTGAAACTAATAACTTTACCACTAATGATGGCGGAGGAACAATTAAAGTAGATACTGAAATTGTAGGATTAAAAACTTTTCGTGATAGTTTAATTATTTTTGGTAAGGATAGTATATTTAAATTAACAGGGTCTACTACATCTGATTTTGCTATTCAACCTGTTACAAGAAAAATAGGATGTATAGATGGTAGAAGCATCCAAGAATTTAGTGGAGATGTTGTATTTTTAGCACCTGATGGATTAAGAACTATTGCAGGTACAGATAGAATTGGTGACGTTGAGATTGGAACTATTTCTAAACAAATACAAGAAATTATAGATAATATTATAACTCATAACATTAATTCTTTAGTTATTAGAAATAAATCTCAATATAGATTATTTTTTCCTACTAGTGCTGACCAAGCAGAAGATTCAGCAAAAGGAATATCTTGTGTTATTAAAGGTCAACCTGAAGGTGGAGCAGCATTTGAATACTCAGAATTAGAAGGATTAAAAGTAGCATCATCAGATTCTGATTTTATAACTGATACAGAAACAATTATATCAGGTGGATATGATGGTTATATTTATAAACAAGAATCAGGAAATACTTTTGCTAGAGCAGGCAGTACTGTAAATATTAATGCTTTTTATAGAACACCTGATATGACAATGGGTGACCCCGGCATACGTAAAAACATGCAAAGGGTTATTTGGAATTATGAAAATGAAGGGGATGTTAATTCCAGTTTTAAAGTTCGTTATGATTTTGATAGCCCAACAGTACCTCAGCCTGATGCTTACACTTTATCAACAGGAGCAGGTATTGCTGTTTATGGTTTATCATCATCAAAATATGGCACAGGAGTTTATGGTTCATCAGGAGCAAATTTAGTAAGACAATCTGTAGAGGGTAGTGGCTTTACCGTTGCATTGAGAGTAGAAGAAACCACTACTAATCAACCAATATCATTTAAAGGATATCAATTAGAATTTATACCCGGAGGTAGAAGATAAATGGGAACATCATATACAAGACAGCAATCCAGTAATATTACTGATGGTTCTGTTATTGAGGCTAGTCATCTTAATACAGAATATAATCAGATAGAATCAGCTTTTGCTGCATCTACTGGTCATAGTCATGATGGTACAGCAGGAGAAGG
>CAACVD010000915.1_pt1 | contig 14201 bp, 18 predicted proteins | sample 2381771 | NCBI WGS metagenome assembly CAACVD01 (sample SAMEA5211965, study PRJEB30684) | marine metagenome | biome: Marine; feature: Epipelagic; material: Water | collected 2015-10-15 | depth 15 m | reverse complement strand
CATACCTTTTATATTCCAGGCCGAATAGTGCATTCAATCCTGGCTCTAGTTCTTTGACTAGTTGTCCTCTAGATATAGCCATAATTTATCTCCTATTCTCCTATTATACTCCAGCTATCTGTTTCAAGAAGTGTTCGTTGATAGTAACAACAAAATTTGTGTTTGACGTAGTCAAATCACTGTTGCCAATATCTTTCGAAACTCCGATCACTTTTAGCTGACCTGTTGTTGAATGCAAAGTTGAATCATCTAGTTCTACTTTTGATACGTAGTTAGCTGAATCACCCGCAGTGTATAAGATATCATAATTCATGAAAACATCTGTCTGTGCCGAAGCAAGTGTGTTATCAGATTGAATTTCAAATCTCTCATACGGATCATCGCTTACGAAACCAACAATATCTGTAGCTGTGTTAGAAGCTTTCAGATTGTTAGCAAACGTAGGCTTACTTGTAGTTGCATCAGTAAAGAATACACCGTTAAGTGAACCTAATAAGACATTCCCTGCAGCTGCTACTCCAATTGTTCCAGTAGCTAATGCTTTAACTGGATCTTGAAAATAGATCGCTGTAGCGGAAGCCGCTATACTGTATTCACTTAAACCTTGTGCATCTCTGTTCTGACCAACTTTTCCGATCGGTTTTAAACCGAACGCAGCATCTTTATTTGCCATAGTAGTTGTCCTCCTTAGACATTTGTTAGTTTAAGTTCCTTCAGTTGGTAAAGAATTCTATTATGATTTCTTTGTACCACCAAAAGTTACACGAGTCTGTCGATCAATATTGATCGGCATACTTGGGTGCTGTTCCTTCATAAGATCGTTGTCTACTGCTTCAACGTTTTCATTACCCTGTTTAACATAGTAATCTGTACGCTGTTTTGCGATCTCTTCCGGTACCCTTGCCAGCACAAGTCCACCAACTCCGATCACTCCCTTGTATTTTCCGTCTTCAACAATTGGATAGTTTGAATCTGGATATTCATCTGCCCGAACTAATTCGTATCCTGATCTTAGTCTTCCAGCTACATTTTTTGTATCTTGGAATCCCATTGATTCAACTCTTATCCATCTGTGTTTAAAACCTGTAGGTGCAGGGGGTGCATCTAAACTTGATGGGGGAGACCAGACTTTAGGCTTTGAAGTTTTTTCTCTAGTCTGACTCGCACGAGAAGCTCTTTTATTATTATCATTTTCCATATGCTTATACCTCCTTCGTGATTTTTAATTGTTTCGCATATTCTTTGAGTGGCACACCTAATTTTTTTGCGATTGCTACCTGTGACGGCGTGAGAGTCACAGTCTTGCGACTAGTATTTGTACTTCGCTTCGCACTAGCTACTGTTTGTACGGGTTTAGTCGTTTCCCCTTTTTCACTATTATTAGCAAATTTCTGGGGGAACTCAAGTCTTATTCTCTTATCAATCTCATTATAATAATCATCAGATTTGGGGTCATACCCTTCTTCTTCTGTTAATTTCTTATGTAGATCAAAAGCAGTATAAGTCATAGCGTTGTCTTTACCGAACCATTCGTTTCTAGATGCCCATGCCTCAGCCTTTGGATCTGGGGATTGAGCGGGTTTTTCCTGTAATCTTAACTCTGGTTCTGCTTTTTTGTTTTTATTAAACTCTTCTTGAGCAGTTTTTGTCTCTTCGAGTTTTGCTTTTTTATAACCCAATTCAGATATTGCAGTTAAGGCTTCTGCTTCAGCTTTTAAATCGTTTGCTTCTCTAGCTGCTGCAAGTTTAGCCTGTGCTGCTTGTACACCTGATGTAATACTATCTTCTGTAGATTGTAAGTATCCTGGTTCAAGTTTTGAGATTTTAGCCTCTGCTGCTTCTCTTAATACAATTTGTTTTTTTGCATAAGATGCTGCTTCGTCTTTTTGTCTCTCAGCTTCTCTCCATTTATGAGTTAGTTTAGCTATTCTTCTTTGTACATCTTTACTGTAACTTTCTAATTCTTTTTTATCTTCTTTCTTTTCTTCTTCTTGATTTTCTTCTTTTTGATCAAGTTTAGTTTCTCTTTCGTTTTCAAACGTTTTGTCTTCTGCGTTATCTTCAGTTGGTATTTCTACTTCAGGTTTTTCTTTTTCTGCAGCTTGAGTTTCTTCTAACTCAATTTCTGTATTAGGACCTGATGAATCTATATCAACCATTTGTTCTTCTTTTGGCATAGTTATCCTCCTCTATGTTTAATATTGATGAAGTATATCTTCGGGTTTTTCGATGGTTGCTAAAACTTCATCATCGTTTAGCAATCTTACTTCCCCACCATCTATCTGAATTCTAGATCCAGCATATCTTGCAAAGATTACCCAATCGCCTTTTTTACACCAAGGCCCTTCAGGAAATTTTGTTTTATCATAACAATGTGGACCCATGGCAAGAACAAGACCACAAGTAGATCCTACTTGTTGTCTTTCTAAAGTATCTTGTCCAAGAAATAATCCACCTTTAGTTTTTTCTGGCATTTTAAATGGCAGAACAACTAATCTCCATCCAGTTGGTTTAGGTAATTTACTTGATTCTTTTGTTTTTAAACGTTCATAACCATCAACTTCTTTTTGATGATCCTTTTCGTATTTATTTAATAATGCCGGTTTAACTTCTTGGTTTTTCGAAGTCGACGACGTTTTCTCTTTCTGACCTATTATCATTTTTTGGCTCCTTTGGGTTTAGCAGGTTAGAGATTTCCTGTGATATTTTTAAGTAGGCATGTGCCTGTCCCATCATATACTTATATTTCTCCATATTGTCAACAGTTCCACTTATCATGGAATCGCCAATATTTTGATAAGACTCTTTTAAATATTTTTGTATTTTATTTAGTATTTGTAGTTCTTCTGCTAGCATTTCTCTTTCTCCTTTTGTTTAATAATTTTACTCTAGATATCCAACACCATTCCGTTAATTTAATTACATACGTTTCAACGCCTGCAATTAAATCGTCTAAAAAACTACAAAATCTGTAAATTAATCTATCTAGCATTTCCATCTTCTTCGTGCCTGACGGATACGAGAATTTGGATCATTTCTTGTTTTAGCTGAAGCTCGTTTTAATTGTCCGAGCGAACGTGCGCAGTATGATTTTCTACGTTTAGCAGCTTTTGATCCAGGCTTCACTTTTCCTGTCACGGCTGTTTTTAATTTAGAGCCGGGATTTAATCTTCTGTAGGCTTTGACACCGGCTCGTGTCATACCTGCTCCAGATTTTGTAGATCTGAAGTTTTTTTTATTTCTTGCAGGCATAGTGCCTTTTGAAAATTCTGCTCTTGTTTGATAATCTGTTCGCATTAAATCATGCCTTTATAATATTTTGAATAAGAATTATTATTTAATTTTACACCGCCATATTCAGAATTAATAGCTGGACCTATATATCCACCTGTGCTAGCTTTTTTTCTTTTTGCAAATGTTGCAGCTCTACTAGGTGTAGGGCCTGTATTGGCTTTGGCTTGTTTTCTTTTTACGGCACCCGCACGCTGCCCTTTGCTCATCGCTCTTGCTTTTGCAATAGGCACGCATTTTGGATATTTTTTTCTTTTTTCTCCACCACTTCTTCCACATTTTGGGTATGAGCCATCTTTTCGCTTGTTCGCAATATCGACCCAATTTTCCTTTACCCATGATCTTAAACCTTTTTCAGCCATTACGAATTCTTTCCGTAAGCTCTCCCCATACCTTTGGTGCAAAGACCTCCACCTTTATACATAGCACGAGGTGTGTCCATCATCATTCCGCCACCCATAGCTTTTTTTCTATTTTTCTTTTTACCACCTGGTGTAACTTTACCTGAACATACGGCTGAAGCGTACATGTTCGCGTATGCAGACGGGTAAACTTTAAACTTACGTTTCGCTGCTGCTTTACCTCTTGGACAAAGTTTAGCCATTATGATCTCGCTGTTTGTTTTGCTCGTTTAAAGTCAGATGCTTTTGGTGCACCTTTTGCACCTTTCTTACGCATTTTACCACCACGCTTTCTTTTAGCGTGAATGTTTGCATAAAGACCGGGACGAGCCATTATTTTTTACCTATAGCTGCCATCATCATTGATGGTTTTTTCTCTTTTTTATTTTTATTTTTTTTTTTAGCCTCAATAAATTTTCTAAGTTGTGGTGGGATAGTTCCGCCTTTAGCATTCATTCTTGAACCTTTAGCGTCTGCAGCTGCTTTTTTCATAGACTCTTTTGTATTCTTATCTTTGTCTATATCTAAAAAATCAGGCTTTGTTCCTTTGGAATACATTTTTCTTCCCATTCCTCCACCCATAGCTTTAAATCTATTAGTGACTTGTGTGTTATATCTTTTATTTGGCATTATTTTTTTCCTCCGTTTCTAAATATTTGCGTTCCCTTTATACCATAAATACTCGCCACGACAAGTATCCAAAGATTTGTGAACCATGACGGGAGCTGCGAGAACATGTCAAAGAACAATTTTACCTTGTCCATCGCTGTTGGATCGTCCGATATCACTGCCCAAGCGAGCACCAAAACAGGCAAACTTAAAATTATCAAAACGGCCTCGTCTTTCCAGTCTGATTGACGGGCCTCTAGAAGTTTTCCTTGGTAAGCTTCCTGACCTTCGGCCATTTTTGTGGCATGCATAAGCTGTGCTTCTGACATTGCCATCTTAGTCTTCTGCTTGTTAGCATAAATTTTACTTCCAGCAGAGACGGCTAATTTTATTGCCGATAACCACATGTTAGTACGCCTTAGAACTTCTTTTTTTCTCTTCTAAAACAGCACCTTGACCTTTTACTTCCATTTCAGGGCCACCTGTACCAATTTTATTTCTTGCGGCTCTGTTAGCAGTAGTTTCAGATCTTGGATCAACTTCTGTTTCTTGCTCACCAACTTTTACGTCAGTTATTTTATCTAGTTTTTCCATTTTTTTCTCCTTATTTTAGTAAATTAGTTTTCTTTTCTTATAATGTCAATATTTGGCATCATTTGATCGGTATTTGGAAGCGTTTTTCCTAAAATTGTTTTTTGAATTGATGTATCAGCTCTTAAATTAGCTAATTCTTCGTTTTGTTCTAGTTTTTCATCTTGATTTTGTTGATTCATCATTGTTTTCATCTTATCAAGGTCCATTCTTTGCTTACCTTCACGTTCTTTTCTGTCATTTTCCATTGCTCTAAGGTCTAATTCTCTTGATCTTAACTTAGCAATAGGGTCATTATCAAATTGTGAAGTAATTTTCTTCTCTTCTTCCATAAATTCACCCATCATCTCAGCAATTAATTGAGCTTTTCTTGCATCTATCTTTTGAGTCATCTGCATAACCTGCATTTGCATTTGTTGAGCCATCATTGGGTTTTGTTGCATTTGCATTTGCATAGCTTGTAGCTGTTGTAACTCATCTCTAAACTCTAATTCAACCTGTTCTTGAGACATTAAACTAATATGTTCAAAAATATTTTTTTCTAACGATGCCATAACCATAGGATTATTTCTTGCCATGTTAGTTGCCATAAAATTTAAGTGAGCAGTTATGTGTGCTCTGTGATCTTGACCTGGAAACGCTTGAAATTGTCCACCACTTAAAGCTTGTATGTGTTCTAATGCAGGATCCATTGGTTGTGGCTGTTGTGGTTTCATTAATATTTGATCAATATTTTTTACACCTAAAGCTTCATACATATTTCTATATGCAGCATACATATTATGCATTTGTGGATTTGAAGTTGCCAGCTGCAACTCAGTCTGAGCGAGGGAAATACGCTGAGTTTGTGAAAAGATGTTGGGATCTGCAACTGGCAATATATCTACTCTATCATCAAAGTCAGATTGTTTAATCATTCTTTGAGCCCCAACTACGTCATACGGATATTCTTGAGGTAGATATAACTTGAATACTCTAGCCATTATTCTAAATTCATTTTTTAAGGCAGAGTAAATTCTTTTATGGATTGCAGACATTGTTCTTGATCCTCTTTCAAGAAGAGCAACTGTAGTTCCAACTGCAGCTTGTTGATTACCATCGCCAACTTGTAAATCTGCAATAGATGCAAATCTTTGACCAGCTTGTACAACAATACCCATCAATGATAATAAAGTCTGTGATGGTTCTTTAAATGGTAACATCATAAATGAATCTCTTAAATTACCACCGGGTGCATCTACATCTCTAAACTCACCTGGTTGAATTGATTGTGCATCATCTCTGATTCTGATACCACGCATTTTAAATCCTGCTGGTAAATTAGATAATGTTCCTGCATCTAGTAATTGTCTTAGTGCTGCTGTTGCAGTTCTAGATAATCCACCAATCATATGAATTAGACCAAAGCCATAAAAACCTAGTCCTGGTAAAAATTTAAAATGCACAAAATATTGTATTTTCTTTTTAGTTTGATCACCTATTTCATAGTTTCTTTTAATAGATAATATTTCTCTTGATCCCTCTTCTAGAGTTACAATGTATGGAATTTTAATTCCTGATGGTTCTCCAGTTTCTTGATTTTCATCTTCAAATCCTTCAAGATCTAAATTAATATGACATTCTAATAAAGTATAAACATCTTCATTTGTAGTTTTAGATGTGCCTTCTAATTCGGCTTCTTTTTTCTCAACATCTGTTTCTTTGTCTTGTGCTTTTCCAATTTCAATGTCTCTATAAAAACCTGCAACTTGTTGTTTTCGTAATTCGTTTTCAGAAATTTTTACACGATGAATAATCGCTTCCGCATCGTCTAATGAGGTAGCACTGTACGGAACGATTAAATCATCTGCTGGAACAAATTTACTTACGGCTCTTTGTTCCATTTCATCGTAGTAAACTTTTTTAAATGTACTACCTGAAAGCGGTAAATGAAATAACATAGAATCAAACTCTGGTTCATACTCTTTCATTTTTTCCATAATTTCAAAATTCATATAATCTTTTACACGTTCTGCTTGACGTGTTTTTTCCTCATTCGGTGCTCCTAAAATTTGTGTTCTAACCGGTCCGTTTGCTGGTAATAATTCTTTGTAAGCTAAAGCTTGAAATTGTGTAACTGCTTCTGCAAGAACTGGATGCGTTGCACCTGATGCTCCTTGAAACGGTTCTGTTCTATTATCGTATTTAAATCCTAAAAGATCTAAACCTTTTGTATAAGTTTGTTCCCAATCTTTTCTTGAAGACATGTAGTCCATATATTTTGAATTAAGATCAGAAGCTAATCTTCCTAATGCATCATTAGGTAAAAATTCTGCTAGGTTTGCATAATGCTCGTCACCACCTTCTGGCGATGCAGCAGATGGTTCTAAATCAATTGTTGCTGATCCATCTTCGTTTTCTATAACTTCTACAGCATCAGGTGATTCTTGTTCTTCTTCGATTGTTTCTACAACCTGTTCTTTAATCTCTTCTTCGCCTGGTACTTCAAATTCTTTTCTTGTGTTTGGAAGTGCTTTGTCTATGTCTGCCATTTATTTTCTCCGTAAGTTTTACATCTTTAACAGTATTATAGGATAAATTCAACCCTTGTGGTACTGGTCCTGATTTTGGTGGTATTGTGGTTGTTAGTCTCTTAGTCATAATCTGAATAATCTTGATAATATAAGTCATCACCTGGTCCATATTTACTTTCTAAATACTCTGCCTGCTCCAATGTGCTTTCATTCATAGCTTTTGTTTTATCCTTTTTCTTTTTAGATTCTACAATCTCCTTCATTGTTCGTTTTTGACCTGTTGCAAATTCTTTTAATTTTGTTGTATCAGACATTAATTCATCAATACTGTTTCCATAATTTTCACCGTCAAACTCTACATCGTAGTCATCAGGTCCAGTTCTAACTCCTCTTGGCTCAAGCTCTGTTACATAAAAATCAGCTGAAGGACTTGGATTACTTTCGTCTGGTAATTCTTTTTTATAAACTAAATCAACAGACCCTTCACCCATATTATCTGGACTTTCATATTCAACTCTAACAGCTCCTTCATCAATATCTCGATAAACTCTTACAATCTCACCATCACCTATATTAATTTGATTAACAGTTTCTCTGTCTTTAGTTGCAAATCTTTCAGTTACATCTTCTCCCATTCTAATCACTTTATTAACCAATGGATCAAACCATACAGGTTTACCTTTTGCTATTTCAGTTTTTACTGCATCAATAACAGGTGCAGCTTCTTTAGCTACATCAAAAAATCTTCCAATAATTGGTAATGATGCAAGTCCACCCATGATCTTCATAAACTTTCTTTTACTAGGATCATCAGGTCCATCTGCAAAACCCATACGTCCACCATACGCTGCAGACTCTCTCATCATATCTTCTTGCTCTGCAAGAAATTGTTGATATGCTTCTGGATCATTTTCTCTCATCTCATCAATTCTTTTCTGTTCTTTCATTGCTTGGTTTACTAACTCTACACCTTGTAAAGCAATACCTGCAGGTGTAAAACCTCTTGCAAGTTTTCCGATAGGGTTTGTTAAAAATCTACCAACAGTAGACATAATACCTGAACCACTCCCTGCAATTTTTTTTCCTAACTCAGGTAATAAAAGATCTGCACCTGCGATAGCATAACTAGGATCTTCTGAAGTTAATTCTTTACCTGCAAAGTATGTTGCAGCTGGTACTGAACCAATTGCTCTTAATAAATTTTTAGCAAGAGAGCCATAAATTTTTCTTCCTGTCTTTGTAACCAAAGGTGTTGCTGCTACAGCTGCTCCTGTTGTAAGTGGATAGTCTTCATAAAATTTTCTATCTTCTGGATTTATTTGACCAGGAGAACCTTTTGGTAGTTGTCCTGTTCCTTCTTGATCGTCAGCTAAAGCAAAACCTGTTCCAGATATTGTTGCTAACCCTGCAAGGGCTCCTACTTTTCCACCTTTACCAATTAACTTTTTAAATCTATTTTTTACTGTGTTTTGAAAAGATTTAGTATCTAATTTATTTGATATATCTACAATAGAATCTCTATCTGCTGGAACTTCAAAAGAATAACCGTGTTTCTCATAATGTGCATCAAATAAATCTTTATATTGATTATATATTTTTTTGTTTTTAATTGTCTTTGATGGCGGTTCAAAAGATAATTTTAAACCCTTTACTTTTTTAGCTGGATTATTTTTATTAGCATCAACTTCAAAATTTTTTATTTTTTTATTATATTTTTTTTGTTCAACAACCCTTTCAGGATTACCTTTTAAAAGAGATGTAGTTAGTTTTTTTTCTAACATACCTTTTGCTTTATCTATTCCTAGACCTTTAGTTTCTGTATTAAAATCTCCACCAAGCACTTGTCCAAAAATAGCATAAGGTCCTGATCCTCTTCTCATACTACTTGTTATTCCAGCTATTTCATCAACCGCTAAAAGACCTTTTGTTTCTGGAATAATGTTTGTTATTTTTTTTAAAATATCCTCTCTAATTTTATCTAAATTTTTAGGTAGATTCATCATCTCAGAAAATTCTTTTTCATAGTATGCTCTACTTCTTTTTGTTTTAGTATTTACAAAACTAGATCCAGAATCTTGTTGTTGATTTAAAAAATTAATTGCTAATTTTTTATATTTTTTTGGAGCTTCATAAGCTCTAATTTTTCTAGTTCCTTTTAAGAAATTTGCTAAATCCACACTTCTAGTTTCGGCTATTGTTCTATCTACACCTAAAACAGACTCGATTACCTCATCTGTTGGAAATTGATTTTTATCTAATGCGTTTAATATTCTTTTATTACTTAATAATTTTTTGATGTCGTCATCAACTACGTTTAAAGAAGCCATACCTAAACCACTAGGTAATTTTAATTCTTTTTCTTCTGTTAAATATTTTAAAACTTTTTGTACATCTTTTCCTGTTGTTGCTTGAAAATGTTTTCTAATTTCATTTTTAGTTGGTAACTCTCCGTTATTTTCTTTTTTAAAATTTTTTATAAATTCTTTTATTTTTTTTATTCGTTCAGGATCTGTTACTGCTTGCTGTGTAAATTTAAGTTTTCCTTGTCTAATTGAAAATTTTCTTTGGGGATTTTGTTCGTTGTATTTTTCACCTGTTTTTTCTTCAAACATTTTTATATTTTTTTTATGTTCTTTTGTAAGAACAAGATCTGCAAACCCCTCTCTTGTACCTAAATCTTCTCCTTCAATAACACCGCCACCGATAGCTTTATTTTCTCTACCATTACCATAAGTTGGTCCAAATCTAGCGGGTTCTCCTTGACGTCTTCCTTCATCAATAAGTGTTCGATACATCTGACTTCTCTCTTTTAAAAAACCTAATGCATCTTCAGCCGAGACTCCTGCCTCACGGGCTTTTTGATATTCTTTTTCTATTAGACCATTAAAATAATCTTTGCTTGTTGTAGCAAAGGATGCTTGTAAAAAAAGATCAGATTGTTCTTTAAAAATTTCAAATGGATCTTTTGGTGGTTTTGGTGGAGGAACTATCTGTGGTTTATCATTTCCTTCTGCTAATCTCTTACGAGTGAGATGAGCCATCATATCATTATATTTGGCTATCTCCATTACATCCCCATCAAATAATTTAAGCCACCCTCAGCGTTTTGTTCTTTGGGTTGTATAGGTCCTATAAGATCTTTTAAATCAAAATTTTGTGCTGCTGCTGCCATTAATTCTTTAGCATCATTTCCTCCATAAATTAAATTATCAAGATATTTTTTTTGTTCTAGTTCTTGTAGGTATGCATTCTTTTCAGCTGAGGACATAAGTACAGTTGGATCTGATTGTATTTCTTCTCCACCCTTACCAAAAGGTATTGTTAAATTAAAACCTATATTTTTATTTCTGTCAGTGTCTATGCCTGCATCAATAGAAAAAATTCCATCATTAAATACTGGTTTTTGATAATTAATCCCGAGTGAATCTACGCTTGTCCCATCTCCTGCTTTTTGAGTAAATATACCTGTTGATAAATTTTTAGTAATTGGAAAGTCTATTCCTGCTCCATACCCAGTAAAATCATTGTCTTTATAAAAATCTGCTGAAAAACTTGGAGATAAAGAAAATTTTTGATCACCTTCAATTGCATCAATTGAATAAATAGGAAGATCACTAGTAAACTCTCCTGATAAAAAATTATCTTTTCCAATATTTTTTTGTAGATTTAAAACACTTCCGCCTTTAACAGCCTCTAAATCAAGAAAGGTACTGTCATCAGTATCTGTAACATCCAGTCCTATCTTACCATCTTTTATGGCTCGATCAATCTCTATACTTTTTGTAACTTTACTATCAGCGTCTTTTTCAATAACAGGTTTAATAAAAAGGTTACCATCTTTATTTTCAAAATTATATTCTCCTCTGATTTCATCACTCTCACTATCATAAGTAATTCCTAAATTGTTATTAGCAAGTGAAAAAGATAGATCTTTTGCGTCAGCCATATTACCTAAAGCTTCTATCTCAAGTTCAAGTTCTTTTGGTAAATCTAAATTAATAATGGCGTTATAAATAGTTTCTTTATCAATTGGAACTAGACCAATTTTATCAAGAGCATCTTGTTTTAAACCACTCATTGTAGTTGAGTAACCAAGTTTTAATTTATCATTAAATAAAGATATTACTTCTTGTTTTGTTTCTTGATCTAAATTTTCAACAGCATATGTAAATTTAGCAATAGCTTTATCTAAAATACTTTCTCTTAATTGTAAGGCTTTACTACCAGGTTGTCCTAGTCGTCCCATAGGTGTTTGTAAACCTCTTATACCACTTGTATCCTCTCTGGCTTTTTCTAATCCTTTTAATGCTTCTATATCTGATAAATTATATTTAGCCATTACATCCCCATTAAATAACTTAAGCCACCTTCAGCTTGTTTTTTTCTATTTAAAGATTCACCTTGTATTCGTAGTATTTCATCTACATCCATTCCTTTATCAATCATTACTTTTGCTTCTTCAATTTGTGCAAGTGCAAGAGCTTGATTATTTGGATCTTTGTCTAATACAATTTGTCTTAAAAGATTATCATCAATCATATCACCATACTTTGCTATAATTTCTAATTGTGTATCTGATAGTTTTTCAAAAAGACCTGGTTGTATTTCTTCTGCTTTACTCATTACTTTAAGTTGTTTAGATATTAATTGACCTGTTGATTCTTCTGCTGATTGAAAAGGTTCTGCAATATCCTCAGGTCCACCACGTGATCCAGGTGGCACACTTAATGTTTTGTATGCTTCATCGTATGCTTTCATAACATCTTTTTGATCTACGACATCTCTATCAACACCTAGATTTTCAAACATGTCATCAATAGCCATGTCAGCATCTACTTTCCTGTCGCCTGATTCAAAAATATTGTTTACTGCTCTTCGTATTTCTGTTGTTAAATCTTTTCCTTTACCAGCTAAAAATTGTATAAGTTTTATTTTACCTTTTGCATAACCAACTCTATTAATACCACCGGCCATATTTTTTTTTCTACTACCAATATCAAAGTCATCCAAAGTTTTCATATATTCTCTTTCTTTCTCTGCTTGTTTTAAAACTTCTTCTGTTTGTTTTATAATAGGATCATACTCTCCTGCACCTTCTGTTTTAATTTTTAACTCAGGCATATTTTTTCTAAATATATTTTCGTAATCTTTAAATGATGTACCTTGTTCTAATTCTTTAGCCATATCATCTGCAGCCTGTAAAGCATCTTCTCCGTAGTATCTTCTAAATACATCTATTGGATCATCTTCTGACATAGGTGAATATTCTTTTACTCTAAAGGCATCTGTATCATTTACTTTTAAATTACCAGCCTCTATCTCACTTCTTAAAAATTGTCTAATGGCTGTTCTTAAATTACCTTCTGCATACATACTACCACCTGGTAATCTATAATCAGGGTTTTCTTTTTGAAAAGGCATTCCTGGAGTTCTAAAAGGTTTCTTTGCATCTTTAGATCCCATTGGCTTTCTAAAACCAATCATGGCATCAAAGATATTATCAAACATACCTTTTTGATCTTTACCCATTTCTTCATCAAGTTTTTTAATTTCTTTTACTTTCTCTCGTAATCTTTTCATTAAACCTGATTCTTCTCCCATAGGATCGCCTTTAGCAATATCCTTGGTTCTTTTATCTGTAAGTTGTGCTGCTTTTGCTTTTTTAAATGTGTTTTTAATCTGGTTAAAGAATCCTAAGTCTAGATTATCTCCAAACTGTTGTTTTGCAAAATCAAGAAGTTGTTGTTCCGTTTTGATATCTCCGTTTTTAACCATTCTGAATGCAGAGATTAAAAATTTTATACCAGCACCTGTTCCTTTGATTTTACTCATTAATAATATGTCCTTTGTTTAGGCGGCATAGGTTCGTCCTTGTAATCCTCAGGATGCCCTATCAAACCACCTTGTCTGAATCTCATTACAGCTTGAGTCATACTATCAACCAAATCGTCATGGTCTCCATACGGGAAAGCAGCACATTCTTCTATTACTTCCTGTGCAAACTCCATATCTTTGGGCGCCCATATTCTCCCTGACTCAAACAGCGGAGAGACACTGTTAACCCTCGTATGTTTATCGTTACCTTTCGAGGGTGTGAAATTTATAACAGGTATGCCCATTTTTCGCAACTCATAAGTTAGAGGAAGCCCTGATGCTTTACTCTCGATTATAACTGTTTCCGGATTCCAGTATCCATATTGATCTAACGCTATTCTACGTAACTCTGGAAATTCATAACGTCCCTTGATTGCATCAACTAAAATTAAATGTTTTCCTGAATCTTCATTAGGTGTAAAGACTCCCCATGTTGTTATGGCGCTAAAGTCTGCAGAAGATTTTTTCATAAACGCTGTATCATAAGATTGTATTACGTGTTCTAAAGCAGGTAGCTCTCCTTCCCAGTCTTGCCACCATTCTCTTTTAATTAACGCTCCTTCTTCTCCTGTTGGATTTTGCATGTACTGTGCATTCCATTTTGATAATGGTATAGAAGCCTTGACTCCTTCTAGATCAGGCAGGCTCCAGTATTCAGGCCACAGGGGTTTACCAGATGGCATAATTGCAGGGAACTCTATTACCTCCCATTGATCTGCTTTTGGTTCTTTCTGTGCTTTTATTAAACGACCAGCTAAATCTTTTTCATTCCATCTAGTCATTACAATTACAATAGTTCCACCAGGTTGAAGACGTTGTCTTGGTCCTGATGTGTACCATTCGTAAGTTCGTTCTAAAGCTTGTGCATTCATTGCATCTTGTTCAGTATGTGGATCATCAATAATTAATAAATCAGCACCAC
>CAACVD010000913.1_pt1 | contig 14202 bp, 16 predicted proteins | sample 2381771 | NCBI WGS metagenome assembly CAACVD01 (sample SAMEA5211965, study PRJEB30684) | marine metagenome | biome: Marine; feature: Epipelagic; material: Water | collected 2015-10-15 | depth 15 m | reverse complement strand
ACACCAGGTTCTGTTCTGATAACGAGGTATTGAAGGAGGTAACATTAACCAGGAGTAATATCTGTCCCAGACTTTCTGCTATTCTGATTCTCTCTATCCTGGCTCCAGCTGCTCCAGCTCCAAATGTTCCAGAACCATCTATATCCAGCTGGAGAAGTCTGTTACTCTGTAGGCTCCAATTGCTTCCATCGTAGCTCCTCCAGGACTCCATATTTATCCTGTCGTTGCTGTCTACCTTCGAGAAAACAGCTAATATACTCCCATCTCCCAGGATTGTTATGGAACCTTTGAGCGCTACACTGGTGGAGTCCTGTCCAAATATCTCTGTATTCGTTATGGTTCCCGATAAATCACGTTTGTAAACATATATTTTCTGGGTGTTGGTTATGCTGGTATCCTTTCTCTCTACCAGTACCAGCTGTTCTCCTGTGGGGAGTGCTATAGCCTGGAGAAGATTCTTAGTAATCAGAGGAGTAGAACCACCAGTAATTAAGTAATCCCAGCGTGTAATAGTCCCAAATCCATCAGCTCCATAATAGTCTGTATCGCTCTCCAGTTTCCAGGCAAATCCAGCGTTTCCTATTCCTCCAGCTTTGATGGTCTGTATTTCCAGAGGTTCTGTAGCTGTAAAGGAGCCAGTACTGGTTAGTCCCAGGTCTGTATCGCTCTGTGGCTCTGGTACGTCTGGGTATGGATTCTCCTGGCTGTAATTGCTCTGTGCGTTCCAGATATGGCTGGTTGTAAATGGCCAGGGTAATAAAAATCCTCTTAGGACTTCTGGGCTGTTGTCGGTTGCCATGGTTTGGACTCCTGGAGGTGTGACAGTGTAAGTGTAAGTGTAAGTGAAAGTATGAAAGTGTAAGCGATATAATTACAAATCGCTAATATCTCCCAGAGCCTCGTGGTATATTTTTCTGGAGTCTCCTGGCTGATCGATTGTATCTATCCAAATGCTTAAAGGGAGAAATTACAATTACATTTGGCTCCATACCTAATCCATTTTGTAGCCTGTTCACTCCATTTTTTTCCAATTGTCTGGTGGTGTTCCTGTCTAATACTGCTTCACCATCTAACAAAGTTGTAATTTTTTCGTCTGGTGCTGTGGTTGCTCTGCCTCCTACGATACCTCCCATGTGCATGGGTGGAGGTGTCGATAAAACCACAGCTGCCTGGGCTGCTCCTCCAGCTGCTATAATAGGAACAGCTACAGGAGCCAGGGGACCATAATCAGCTGGCGCTCTTGCGATTGCTCGCGCTGTACTGATCGCGATATCTGCCAGAGCTGCTGCCTGTTGTATTCTATAGAGTCCGTTTATCAGCTCCTTGTTTTTGTTACCCATGTTCTCCAGAAATTGGGTAGCGCTCGCTCCAAATGTAGCCAGTCCCTGGATACTGGTATTTATTCCAGCCTCTATTTGTTGCTTGGCTAACTTTTGAGCCTTCTCCAGTTCTTTGGCTTCTTTGGTTCTTAATTTGCTTCTCTGTTCTGCCTGTTTCTCGTACAGCTCCTGGAGCTCTGCCTGTCTGTCCAGAGTTACCTGGTGTTCTCTTGTGTCCAGCTTTGCCAGGTTCTCTGTGGCTGTGGCTCTGATCTTCTCCAGCTCTACCTGGTCTTTTTTGGTCTTCGCTGTTTTCTCTGCCAGCTCCAGGCTGTCCTGGATTTCTTTGCGCTGTGCTCTGATGTTCTCCAGCTCTTTGTTAGAGAGTGCGTCTATCTTCTCGAGTGGAGAGAGTCTGTTAACGTTGCTCTGGAATATAGCCTGGTCTAATTGCTGCTCTACTTGTTTTAGCATGTTTAGACCAGCCTGGAGGTCTTGTAGTCGTTTGGCTGCTCTGGCTCTGGCTTCTGCTCTGGCCTGTTCTCTCTTTGCTTCTGCCTCCTGTTCTTTCCTGTATTCCTCCTGGAGCTGTAAAAAATCCTTCCTTGCATCGAATTCTTTTTGGCGTCCTTCTATAATCCTGTCTCTAAATTTTACTTCCTTTCCTATGTTGGCTAGTACCTTCTCCTCCAGGGCGTTCATTTGTGCCGTAACAGCCACAACATTAGATTGTAGTGTGGCTCCCTGGGTTTTTACTTTATTGAAGGAAAGAGCAATATTTAAGGTCTTTTCTTCTTCATCGGTTAGAGCTGATCTGTCCTTCCTGGCTTTCTGTACCAGTGCCAATAGTGCGTTTTCTTTTGCTATAATTTTGTCTTGTGTTTCCAGGTTGCTCTGGAGTTTTCCCTGTATCGTGTCTTTGGCTTTGGCAATATCAGCGTCTACCTGGCTCATTTGTCCAGTCAATACAGCCAGAGCTCTGGTAGCATCGTTATAGTCTCCCACTACAGAGGAAACTATACCAGCCTGGGCGTCTAGTTTTTCCTTCACTTCCTCTATGGCTTTGGCCAGTCCCTCCTGGATTTCTTTGGCCTGTCTGCTGTTGGCTGTGAATATGGTATATGCTCCAGCTGCCAGGGCTAACGCTCCAACGATACCAATTATTATGGGGTTTCCTGTTGCCAAACTTCTGGAGAGACTTCTAAACGCCTGGCCAGCTATCCCAATTTCCATGGCCATACCAGCCAGCTCTGGGTTTATGCCTCCCACTACGTCCTCTAAACTTCCCAGAGCTGCTCCAATTTCCCGGCTTTGTTTCCTGGCGTTGCTCGCTGATTTGGCTGCTCGGTTAAAACCTTGCTCCATTTGCCTGGTGGCTTTGGTGCTGGCTTTGGCTGCCTTTTTGCTGGCTGCTTCGGTCTGTCGTAATTGTCGATTTAATGCAGAAACCATTTTTTTAGCTTCGGCTTCTGTCATTCCTGGAATTTGTTTTAAGTTGTTAAGGAGTTGTTTTAAGTCTGCGCGTACAGAAACCTCTACGGTCTTATTTACGTCTGCCATGGTTTGGACTCCTGGAGCTGTGAGAGTGAAAGTGAGAGTGAAAGTGTAAGTGAAACCATATTACCAGGAGTACTCTATTTTATGAGTCTTGTAATTTCTTGGGCTAGGGCTTGGGCAATTGGATCAGCCAATTTTTTTACTGGTTTCCATAATAACTCATTAGATACCCTGGCTCCCAGAGGTAGGTCTATCCTGGTATTCTTTCCCACTTTTATAGCCCAGGCGTACTCTGCTGTATTTCTGACAAATCCATAAACAGAACCATCAGAAATATCCAGGATTATACCCTGTTCCAGTTTATTCTTAGAATCACCAGAGCGTTTTTTATGGTAGCGTACAGGCCACTCTCTGTATGCTTCCTGGTATATTTTATCAATGGCGTTTTCTATGGTGGCTTTGGTTTCTGGAGCCAGGGCGTTTAATGTTTTTTCGATGCTCTGGGCTAGTTCTGGGGAAACATCAGCTGTAGTACTCCCAGACTTTACTCTAACTTTTTTGGCCATACTTCAGCTCCTTGTTTATCCTCGCCTTTCTGATGATTCTCCTTTGTTGCCTGGTTTTCCTTTCCTTGCTCTGTTCCTCTGTCTCTGTTTCCAGGAGGTAATCAGCCAGGACTATCCTCTGGGTTTCTGTGTCCAGGGTGCTGTACCAATTTGGCTGTTGGTTCCAGAACCTCGATACACGTAATTCTAACCTCTGGTATTGTCCTGGCTTGGTTCCAAAAAATCCATAGTTTCCTCCAGCTCCTCCTCTTGTGGTAACTTCTTACTCATAGCCAATAGACAAGTAGTACCAGCCTCGTAAATTTTGGAGCTGGGTACTCCATATTCCAGGAGCCTGTCCAGACAAATGTGGCCATACTCTCCAGGCTTATGTATTGCTGGTCTGTATTTGGGTAATTTGGCGTGGTGGTCTATACAGACTCCAATAGCTCCAGCTGTTACCCTGGCCATTTGTGCTGGTTCTCCTGTGGAGGTTGCCCAAATTGTAACGAATTCCAGGCAAGTGGCTAACCCTGGAGTGTCTATGTCCAGAGCTGCCAGTTTACCCAGGTGTATTGTATTTGTTTCCATGTTGTCTCCTGTTTTTTCTGGGGGTCTATGTCGCTTCTGCGAAGGTAATACCACCATAGCATACAAATTCCAGGTTTAGCGCTGTAGGGTCTCCCTCTGTAATTGAGGCTCCAGTTACTACGCACTTGGAGAGAGTGGCGCTGTGGTCTGTTGTGGTAAGTCCATCTACGCTTCCATCTACTTCATATTTGATGTCGATACAATAAAACTCTACTCTGGGAGTACCTGTATCTCCTGTGGAGGTGTTACCAGAGTACGCTCCTGTCTTGTTTACAAAGTCCAGAACAGAGCCAGCTGTGGCTGATGTGAATTGTCGGAAATGTACAGAGAAAGAGCCAGAGCTGGGGGCTTCAGAGTCTCCCTTTCTGATGTTGGATAGAGCTCCTCTGTCTCTGATAATTGTTTGTGCTTCTTTTGTGGGTAGTCCATTGAAAGAAAAATTACCATCTTCATACGCTATTTCTAGTGTGTTGGTGGCTCCAGAGTCCTGGAGTGTAATTTTTCCATCTCGTCTAATTTTGGGTATTACGCTGTACGCCATGTCTATACTCCTATGTGGTGATAAGCTGTTAATTCTAGCTCAGTTATTACATACTCCAGGCTATCTGTAAAGTTTCTGGTAGTCCTATTGTATTCTAATTGTAGTCCTTGTCTGGTGGTCTGGTAGTCTCCCAGGACTGCCAGGAGTACCTCCTGTTCTGCGTCCATGGATAGACCATAATCAGTAATTACGCTGTGGGGTCTCAATCTGTACGCAAATCTTATCCGTACAGAGCTGGAGAGGTAATAGGGGTTTCTCCTGGCCTGTCTGTCTTCTTTGGCTACACTCGAGGTAATAGACACTCCATATCCTTTGTGGGCTACAGAGTTCTGTACTCTCCCCAGGTACTCAGCTGGGAAAGGTACTTCTTTGAAACCAGAAACAGTTTCTACTTTATCAGATATAGCTGTACGGACTTGGGAAACTTTTATAGCCATTAGTACCTCTTGAAATACCTATATGGAGCTGTACCGTTCAAATAGATAACAGGCTGTCTGGCGTTCCTAGAGTTGGGGTCTTGTGCCTTATTCTCGTGGTTCTGATCATAGACCATATTAATTTGAGAATAGGCATACTGGTACTCCTTATGGTGGAGGGTACTCAAATCCAGGTATCTACCCTGGCTCTGGCCTAATGCGCTGTGAAAATCGCGCCATATTTTGGCTAGTGTCAGATTTAAGAGTGCATCATGGAAAGATTCCGGGGAAAGTACCAGGTATGTATAACAGGAGCCACTCTGTTTAGTTCTTCTCAGTATCTCATTCCAGGCGCTGTCTATAAACTTTTGGTATGAGCTGATACTGGCTGGTCTGAGGTTCTCCAGGTCTGTGTACAGTTCGGTTAGGTCTTCGTCTGTTACAGTTGGGTACAGTCTTCTCCTGGCCAGAGCTGCCAGGCGTCTAAACGTGTGGCTGTCTCCATCTATGACCAGAGTAAACTCCTGGATATATCCTTCTCCCAGAGGTCTGGTGTCTGCCAGCTGGCTGGAGCTGTGGAGATAACTGGCTGTACCGTCTGTCTCTATAGTTAGAGCTACCTCGTCCACTATTTTTGTCTCTCCATCGGGTTCCCTCATGGTATATGTTCCAGAGGTTGGAACCAGTTGCGCTCCATTCTCGTACACTTCCAGCCTGGTGGTCTGGCTTTTACCACGTTCCAGGATTTCTGTAGCTCTGATTCTTGCTGTTATTGCCATGACCATACTCCAGGCTGTGAAAGTGAGAGTGAAAGTGAGAGTGAAAGTGAAAGTGAAACCAATATTACTACAGGAATTGTTTCCAGCTGGAACCATCACAACAGACTAAACAACCTTCTCCAACAGATAAACCTTTTACTGTGTTTCCAGCTGCGTCTTTTACTGTGAATCCCTGGCCTTGGCAATTGATAACAAAGAAAGCGCCATCTTTCTCCTCTGGTAGGATTACCTCGAGGCTACCAGTCTGGGCGTCCAGTCGTTGGTATTGAGAATCAGTATAAACCAGGGTCTTATTACCGCTGATTTGTTCTATGTTTACTCCACCAGGTAATTCCATGTGGCGTGGTAATTTAAAGGGTGCGTTATCGTTATACATGTCATTGGCTCCGTTTCTTATTATCGTTTTCAGTTAGGATTTGTGCAATTCGTTTCTCTGCTTGTCTTGCTGTGCAGCCTGTCGCCTGTTGGTATCGTTTCCTGGTCTTTTCCAGGGCGTTCCATTTGCGTCTGTGTTCTTCGTTACTCATACGCTTTTACTCCTTTGGTTTTAATAAGTTCCAGAGCTTTGTGGGCGTTTTCCAGGTTCTTCTCCTCTCTGTCCAGCTCCATCTTAATAGCTGGTATGTGTGCTCGTTGCTGGAGCCTGGTAATGTTGCCTTCTATTTTTCTCATGATAATTTTTATGATTCCCTGGTGTGGTAGGTCGATATGTTGATCAGCTACCAGCTGGCGTTTCCACTCTGCCATACCCTGGAGATTTGTATTTCTCAATAACTCAGAACCAATAAGCTCCATCTCTACCCACTTATGCGTATAGTGGTTTCCTCCCTGGGCTGGGTATATTCTCAAATAATCGTGGTCCTGGTGTCGTAGTATTTCAAATCCTTTATTGTAGAATTGGCTCTGGGAGTATGAGCTGTCTATCCTACCTCCAGAATTTTGTACGTTGTTGATACCTGGAGACTCTATTAGCTTTGTGAGCTTTGGAATAAACAGAGGATACTCCTCTTTCCCTGGAGTATCTTCCTCTCCCTTCTTCTTTCTGGTCTTCTTCTCGAATACATACAGCTCCCAGTTTTTGGGGTGGTGCATGAGTAGAAAGGAGGTATTGGCTTTTAATGGGAGCCTGGGAGCCTTCTGTGGGTTGGCTTGCCAGGGCTTCGCTAGTTCGTTAAAGTTCATCGGCTTGTCATTCCTGTTTTTTGGGGTGAAAAAAGGAGCTAACAGGCGAATATGGAAACAGGCGACAAGGAAACAAACCATATCACCTGTTAGCAAATCGCGTGTCTATGCTACCTGTGAGCTGATTAGACAGCCTTTGTTATCATCTACGATAGCCATTCCTAAAAAGCAATGTCCCACGATAGATACAAGGGCTTCAGCTGCTGTACGTTCGAATTCGATAGAGACTTTGTCCATTTGCATCATTTCGCCAGCTCCAACGATAGTGGGAACTCCATCAGCGTAGCCAATCGCGCCTCTCGCCATCATGAAGTTATCGTATGATGTAGAATCGTCTGTAACGTGGCTGGACTTGTAAATATCGACACCAGCCAATTTTCCAGCGTAGCCAGACTTAGCTCCCATCATCGCCATAGTTTCTGGGTCATTTGCGATAATATTTGCTGTTTCTGAGCGTAGGCTGTTCTGGAGCTCTGTCAATGCTTTACTATGGAGTACAGCTACGTATGGAGCCTCTGCGCCCAATCCACTGTCTGCCTGTTCCAGCTGATAAATACCAGAGAAAAACTTAGATACAGAGAAGTCTGTACCAGTCGCTCCAGCGTCATTAGAAAAACTCGCTGCTGCTGTAGCTGTCTGGACTGCAAAAAGTGTGTCGTATGATGCTGCGATTGAGGCTGCGATATTAAAAGGTGAGACCTCATTAGGGGAGTTTCCAAATGATGTGAGGGTAGCGAGATCCGACAAATCGTAGCGCAAAGAATGTCTAACGCAAGTGATATCAGCGTGGCCATCAGTAAGAGAAGTTTCTGCTACAGCGTCATTTTCAAGGGTTGGAGTACGGAAATTGTCACGTCCATAGAGGCCGATTTTTCTAACTCGTACAACAGGACTCCCTGTACCATTAATGGAACCTCCGTACATGAGATATGGAGTGTTTCGTAGGTTGGCTGTATCTTTAATGAGTAGGTTAAGCTCTGCGCTGATCATCGCTGCTAGGCGCAAATCACCAGACAAATTGGCAAATGTAATTGGCATTTTATATCCTGTTAATAGTTGGTTGGGTTGTTTTGGCCTTTCCAGCTGTTAACGGTTGCGAACCTATAAGCCTCTGTATTTGTATTGTACTGTATTCCTGGTGGTTCTGTCAATTGTATAAAGTGACCAGTCCAGGCTGTGAGAGTGAAAGTGAGAGTGAAAGTGAAAGTGAAAGTGAAAGTGAAAGTGAAACCATATTATCCTGGAGCTGCTCTATTTTTTTTTTCTGGACTTTACCCTGGAGACTAATTTTTTATCCATTCCGTTACCTTTTTTTCTGTTGGTCTTCCTGGATACAGCTCTGAGATTTGACTTAGCGTTAGTGCCTCCTTTGGAGAGTGGTATTATGTGGTCCACTTCTCGAGGGTCTCCAGGTTTTAATCCCAGGATTCTCCTGGCTTTGTTGGTCATGTTCCTACGGTCTTTCTGTGTCCTGGTTCCATGGAACTTTTTATACTCTTTTTTGTAGTCTCTTTTAGCCATTAGGATTTGGAGGGAAGGGGTGGAGGGAAGTTATGGAGGGAAGTTGTGGAGAGAGTATGGGAGAGACTCCTGGAGGTGGTGGAGTCTCTCCCAATTCCTATATCCTAGTAGAAGTACCAGACCATAAGACCATCAGCATCAGCCAAATTTGCGCCAAATGTTACTGTAGTACCAGAAACGCTAAATTCGTCTTCGTCTGATGGAGTGTCTCCCAGAGCTGTGGCGTTTCTGAGAGAAAGACCATTTTTGAATACCAGAACAGCCTTAGCCTCGTTGGTAGAGAGAGACTGAGCCAGGGTTACAGAGTTGGTAGAGCTACCAGAGATTTGGAAACCCTCCTGTGCAAATGTAATACCCAATTTGCTGGAGGTTACGCTGGAGTCCTGGAGCTTATCAGAGGTAACAGCTGCTGTAGCTAGGGCTGTTGTACCCACAGCTCCTGTAGCGATTTTGGCTGATACCACAGAAGCGTTAGCCAGAGCTGAGGAGTCCACTACGCTACTATTAAACATGGAGCTGGCGTTAATTGCGTTGTCTGCGATATGTTGAGAATCTACAGCATCATTGGCAATTTTTACGCCTGTAATTTGAGCGTCTCCCACAGCTGCTGTCTGGACTGCGCCTGTACCCAATTTCCCAGAGGTAATACTGGCGTCCTGGATTTTCGCAGAGCTAACAGCATCATCAGAAAGTTTAGCTGTGGTAATACAGGAATTGGCCAGGGCTACAGTATCAATTTCTCCATCGATTAATTGAGCTGCTCCAATTGAATCATTCGCCAATTTTCCCTGGGTAATTTGAGCGTCTCCCACAGCTGCTGTTAGGACTACGCCTGTACCCAATTTGCCAGAGGTAATAGCGCCATCAGCTATACGCGCTGTGGTTACTCCACCGTCAGAAATTCCGATTGTATCGGCTTGCTTTTCAAGTCCGTTATTTACGCTGATCTGTCCTAAACCAGTAAAGCGCTGGAAAGCAATATTGGTATTTCCCAGGGTTACTGTTCCATCGTTAGAGCATACAAATCCTTGCTCACTAAAATCGCCTTCGAGCGCAAATAGAAAAGCTCCGGGGTAATCATCTCCAGCGTCCATGTCTGTACTTCTGCTCATGGAGGAGCCAGAGGAGGTATAGGAGTAAACTCCATTCTCTGTGGCGTCTGACTGGCCAAATAGAAGGACTCTATCCCCAGAAGCCATAGTTACTGACGATATGGACGCTGGGAGGTTTGTAATATCTACGTTTGTCTCTGTGGCTACTCGTACATTTTCTTTTACAGAAAGACCAGCTGCTACTGAGTCTACATAGCTCTTAGGGGCTGCGTCTGATGCGTTGCTCGGTGTGGCTACCTGGACTGTACCAGAGGTGTAGTCAAATGTAGCTGTCAAGTCCAATTTTGATGGTGTGATGGAACCAGCCAATTTTCCTACAGTAATTTGGAGGTCTCCCACGTTACTGGTCTGTACAGCTGCTGCTCCCAATTTGCTAGAGGTCACAGCTCCATTAGCCAGTTTTCCCTCTACAATTGACAAGTTAGCCAGAGCTGATGTACCAATTTCACCATCTCCAACCTTATCAGCTGTAATACAGTCGTCCTGGAGTGCTGCTGTGGCTACTACTGACGAGCCAAACATATTGGCGTTGTTAATCGCTCCACTTGCGATAGCTCCAGCTCCCACAGCTCCTGTAGAAAGTTTGGCGCTTGTAATAGCTGAATCTTGGATTTTTACTGATGTAATTGCATTTGATGCGATTTTGGCTGCAATTACCGAATTGTCCGATAACTGGCCTGATTTGATTTGAATAGAACCCATGGTCTATGTTCTCCTAAGCTGGTGTGTAGTCTATTGTCAGAAAGTCGCCTGTCTGTGGTGTAAAACCTAACGTTAAAGTTGTCGAATTAGTCACAGTAAAATTTTCTCCTTCTACCTGGCGCAACCCATTAAAGTACAGTCTTATGGAGCTGGTATTACTTTCTGGTATTGTAAAGACGTTTGTAGAGCCTGTTATTTGACTCGTTAAATCTGCTTTTTCCACAGCTTCTCCTGTTCCTGTTCCTGTTCCATACATAAATACCATCATTTCTCCAGGAGTATTATGGACACGTCACCAGAGCCACTCTGTATAGCTACATAGACACTCTGTACACTCTCCAGGCCAGAGCCAATTGGGAGCTCCATGTAATTTGTCTTTGGTACAAATCCTCTATTCGATGGTACAGAACCTCCATCAGTCCCACCATTCTGGACAACGAATAGAGGATATGTGATGGAACCCACCAGAACAGTATTACAGGCTTCTGGTAGCTGTATCTCTGTTAGGGTGGTGCTTCCTGTGAAATTATGAAAATGGGGGAAAGTATTAACGGTTCTTAAATCTTCTGCCATGGCTAACTCTTTATGTTGGTAGCTTGTGTTCTCCAGGCCTGTTGTACTCGGTCTCTGTTGGCTGCGTAGAATTCTGGGTCTTGTAGAGCTCTTTCCAGGAGGTCTGTAGGTTCTGGAGTCCGTTGTACTCCCATATTAACTCTGGGAGGTGTTGGAGCTGGTTGGTTCTGGTTGTCTTGTTGTGCCTGGAGTGCCTGGAGTTGTGCCTGGGTAGAGACTTCCTGGAGTGGCTCCTGTTGTGCCTGTTGTGGCTGGAGGTTCTGGAGGTGTGGCCTTATGAGTACTGGAGCCTGTTCTGGGTTCTGTACCATATTGTCCAGCCAGGTGGCCAGGTCTGTCTGGTCTTTCTTTGGGAGTCGTGCCTGGCTACGTTCGTACGAATACTCGAGTGCTTCTAACATGTCCTCTCCATGTAGTCCATGCTTCGTAATTGCCTGGTATCTGGAGTACCTGGTATTAGACTTTTCCAGGTTTCCCTCCAGCTCCTGGATTCTCTGGCTTAGTATGTCCACAGTACCCTGGGCTTTTTGTGCTGATTCCAATTGTTCCTGGAGCTGGGTAATTTGCTCCTGGGCTGTGTTGGCTCGGTTGGCTACCTTGCTAACTCGCTCTTTTACAATTTCCTCTACTCTGCTTTTGAGTATCCAGGTCTGGCCTTCAAATGTTTTTTCCATGGTTTATCCTTGTCTTGGTTGGGGGTGAAAGTGAAAGTGAAAGTGAAAGTGAAAGTGAAAGTGAAAGTGAAACCAATATCCCTAGAGAAACTCCATGCGTTCTCTACGAATTTTTATTAGGTGCTGTTTCGCTCCTTCCTCGTCTAAATCTGGGTGTAATTTTTGGATAGCCTCTAAAGGGCTCATCAGACCAGCCTTTAATAATTCCAGGATATTGGTTCTGTCTTCTTTTTGCTCCTCGCTACTTTTTGGGAGGTGGGTATATCGTACTCTGTATCCAGTCTCTGGGAGGTTCGTACCCAGAAAACGATTACAGAGTTTAGCTGTCTTCGCCATTAATGACTCGTCATACCTTGCAAAAAATGAAAATTTGCGCTGTGCTTCTCTTTGACCTTCTCGAGATATGGAGAGAGAATACCCTGATCTGGGGTCTCCACTCTGGCGTAAAACAGAAGACGATAAACCAGCTGCTGTACATACTCTGTATTCATACATACTTAAAGCCTCCATCATCTTCTGGGGGTCTGATCCTGGTTCAAATGCTCCAATCATAGGCTGGCCAGTCTGGTCTGGGTCTGATTGAAATACCAGGATACTGGCCGGGTCTGTATCTATACTCTGGCGTCTACTGATATTGTCCTGGTCTGATGTTCCTACTCCAGCCAGTCCAGCGCCTAAAATATATTTCTGTGGCCAGCTCGCACTCTTGTATAAATGGAGCCACCAGGAGCTCAGAGTAGCTGCTGACAAAGAACCATATAACATAGCTGCTCCATTATAGGCGTTCCAGAGCTGGCCTGTCTTCTCTGCTCTGTACAGCTCCATGGGGAGAAACGGTATTCCATCTTTCCCAATATATGGGTAGTCTGCTCCTCTGTGGGTGGGGTGTCCCATAAAAACCTCTGATACATCTTCTCCCAGGGTTCCATCTGTGTTTATGGAGTACATTCCAAATATTGGATTATTCATGTCTCGTATATCTAGAACATCAGCTATCCATACAGGCTCTCCTGTCTTTGGGTGTAATCGTAGTCTTTGCTCCATGTAATATTTAGGTACGTCTGGAGCGTCTTCTGCTGATTCACAGTATACATAGTCTGGAGTCACTATACGGTATTGTATTCCCTGGTGGCTCCTGTCTCCTCCTTCTACATGGGGAGTAACGTCTACCTTTACGAAACAATCCCTTAGAGCCAGGGTCATTTGTTGCGCTCGTTGCATGAGGATAGACCAGCCAGACTTAGTTACAAATCCATCTATTCCCACCAGAGCTGTAATATCTTCTTCTCCTCTGTGGGTAATCGTTACTCCGTTATTGTAGAGAGTGGCCAGCTGTCTGGTAATTTGCTCCATGATATTACTACTCATGTCTGGGACTCCAATAGCTGCGTACCTGGAGCTGGTGAAGTGTTCTAACATGGAGCGCTCTAAATCGTCTCTCCAGTTTCCCTGTATCATTCGTCTTCTGAGCGCTGTATGTTGGCTCCTTCGTTCATCTATATCAGTGGGGAGAGGTGGCTTTAGTGGTATTGTCTGGTCTTTGTACATGTTATCCCTCTATTCTGATATGGCTGGGTAATTTGATTCTATCGTCTAGCAATTCGGTAATTGCATAACGTAGGGCGTCTATTTTGTGTCCATGGACGTTACGAGAATTAACAGACTGGCTCCTGGAGAGAGTCCAGTTTTTAATTGCTTTTATTGTGTCCTGTGCCTGGCGTAAAATATAAAAGTCTTTTCTGGCCATGGAGCTGTTTATTAAACTGGCTGTATAGTACACAGAAGATTTGTATTTTCTAACCTGGCGTATTTTCCAGGGGAGAGACTTCTGGGGGTAGTTTAATAGCTTCTCGAGTGCTCGGACTAACATTAGATTACTCATTCTAAACCCGTCTCTATTCCTGGAGGCGTGGTGGGTTCCATCTCCTATCCATCTACATTGTTTTGGCTGTATTCCGTTCCTCTTTAACATTTCCAGGATATTAATTACATGGTGTTCTGGTGTAGCCTTTCCACTAACGTACTCATCTAATACAAATATCCTGGTATCAGCTCCTGGCTCTTTATAGCTGGCCACCAGGAGCGCTACCTGGGAACCTGGAGTACTCCCATGGTCTATACCTACACAGAAATCCCATGTACCCTGGTTCCCCAGGTTCCTGGGTATACTGGAAAGAATCATATCATCAGAAAACAGGTCAAATACTACACCAATTGGAGATACCTCCATACTACCATGTACCCTCTGTTCTCTATCTATTGCCAGGTATCCCTGGGTTAGTTCGTCTATTTGGGTCTGGCTTAATAAGGGCTGGAGCTCCTGGCCTGGACTCCAGCCAATTGGTGTAGTGTCTTCTATGGAGAGACTCCCATAGGTAGGGTCTATCTTTCCCTGGTCTATTAATTCTTTGAGGTATGTTAGGTCTACGTCTCCCACAGGAGTAAGGGTTAAGCACATGTACCCTCGTCTACCGTTTCTCCCTCCTCTGGCTGTTCTTGCCAGGAGTTCAGAGTAAACATGTTCTGATACTGGCTCGTCCACCATAACGAGTGCACAGGTAGAACCAGCTAGAGCCAGTCCCTGGTTAGAGGTTTTTATACGAATAATGGAACCATTTCTAAATCTTACAAGTGGCTCCAGTCCTCTAAATCCTCTCCCTCTGATAAACTCTACAGAATCGTGTAATTCTTTTTTGGGTATCATGTTCCAGAGCTTCTCCTGGATTACTCTACTCTGGCTGTGGCTGTGT